>Ga0081528_100023_pt1 | contig 149281 bp, 215 predicted proteins | sample HotLakmasection4_FD_71011 | JGI IMG/M metagenome (GOLD analysis project Ga0081528, IMG submission 71011) | Hypersaline microbial mat communities from Hot Lake, Washington, USA - Section #4 (SPADES assembly) (version 2) | ecosystem: Environmental > Aquatic > Non-marine Saline and Alkaline >...
GTAATTAATCCTTTAATTCTTTTAATAAAGTTACCTTTACCACCAAAGATAACCTTATCTTTTTTAATCAAACCTTTAGCTTTATTAACCGCTACTTTAATTATGGATGCATCAAGCATCCCTATATTGTTCATTTTCTCTTTAACAATCTTTTCAATATCGCTTAACTTAGCTTTAGGATTTTCCTTAAATCTATTATACGAAAATCTAATTACATTATTAAATTGCCTAATGTAATCTTCGTTAATGTTTATTTGATTTTGTATTTTAAATTTATAGGTTATCATAAAATATCTGTAAATGTTAAGATTTTATTATTATTTATACAATTATATTTTTACATAAAATTACAAAGAAATTAAAATTATTTATCACCAGTTATAACACCGTATCTTTCTATATATGGCATTACTTCAGTAACCATTATATAAACATTTCTTCGTAAGGTTGACTTACTTTCTTTGGAATATTGTTTATTTTGTAAATAAATAATTTTACTAAAGCCAGAAAAAATATAACTCCAATTACGATAAGTCCTTTTTTATTTTTCATAATTCAACCTCCTATTTGGTACTGGCGGTGGGATTCGAACCCACACTGTACTGGGCTTAAACCAGTTGCCTCTGCCAGTTGGGCTACGCCAGCAAAAATGGTACTCGGAGAGGGTTCGAACCCACACTGTACGGTGTTTGAAACCGTCGCCTTTGCCAGTTGGGCTATCCGAGCATTCGTTCTTATTTATAATATAACATTTTCATTTACTTGTGTCAAGATTTTTCCTTTTTCATTTTCCCAAGCCTCAGTATACTTCTCGTACTCCGCAAAAAGAAAAACCATAAAGGCTGGTTATGCGAAGAGATTAACCAGCCTTCATGTTCATGATTGGTACAACCCTATTCAAAATAGAAGCGGTTGGTTCAATAGATGCTTCTATGATTGACGAACTCTTATATACCAAAGGTGATTCATCCTTTGGCTTTTCAGAAGCGAATATTCCATTCATAGCACTTTCGGCCATCTCATCTGAAATCTTCTTCCTAGCCTGAGAACGAGACATGAGCCTACCCGCTCCATGTGGAGCGGAACAGTTCCACTCTGGATTTGACTTACCCTCGCAGATAAGAATACCATCTCTTGGATTGAAAGGAATAATCATTCGCTCACCAACATAAGAACGGATAGCACCCTTACGAATAACAAAGTCACGGAAGTCGATGAAGTTGTGAACGGTTTCAATCCTGTCAACTGGCTCTACACCAAGAATGTCAAGAATGATATCCGCAATCCTCATCCTATTAACCTCAGCAAACTTCTGAGCAAATATCATATCGTAAAGGTATCCCATTGCGTGCTCGTCCTCGAGCCACTGAAGGTCCTTAGAAAGATTATCATTTTCAAAAACGTCAAGACCAAGCTCCTTACGAGCCTCCTTGATCTTCTTCTTGATCTCCATTCCAGAATAGTCCTGACGAATCTTCTCGATACGATTCCTGAACTCTTCATTCTTCTGGTCACGAATAACCTTGGAAGCCATGTTCTGCCAGTAGTCACAAACACACTTACCAAAGTTACGAGAACCAGTGTGAATAACAATCCAGTAGTCACCGTTTCCGTCATGTCCAAATTCACAAAAATGATTGCCGCCGCCGATAGTTCCAATGGACTTTACAGTACGACCAAGATCAGCACCGATGGTCTTACACTTCTGCTCGAACCAGTTGATGTCGTATCCGTCGAAGTAATGGTTGGTTCCGAACTTCTCATTGTAAGCCAAAGAGAAGTTGTGAGCAAGAGTCTTAACATCTCGCCAAGGGAAGTTCTTCATATCGTACTTGTCATGGCTTGACTGACCGTGAACATCAAAGCCAAAAGGAACACGCTTTCGAATCTTGTGGTCAAGCTTCGACATGGTAAGAGGAAGCTCCTTACCGATATTCAATGCCAACATCCCACATCCAATGTCAACAGATACCACGGCTGGAATAATCTTATCAGTCATAGGCATCGTGAATCCGATACAGCTTGACTTTCCAGTATGACAATCTGGCATAATACGAACTGGATTAGTAAAAACAGGATGGTTAACTAAGCCGTGAATCTGTCCAACACAAGCATCCTCAACATCGTCAATCATAACCTTAGCGTTAGTATACTTTCCATTGATCTCAAACATTTTTATCTCCTTTACCATTCAATTCCGCGTTCGTCTTCTGCTTTACATTCCTCACATATTGTATTTTTAAGATTTATTACCAACTGTTCTCTTTTATAAAGATATAAAATAACTTCAAGCAGTTCTTCCTTAGAAAGATTTTCATCAATTTGCTTTCCTTTATAGTGAATATACTTACGCATATCATCCAAAGTTAAGCCAAGAATATATTCTTTTCTTTCTTCGAATTCAGTAGATACTATTAGAAAACTTCCATCCAATTGTTAGATCAGCAATACGAGTTCTTGCCGCAGTGTAATCTTTGTAGTTGTCCCATTCTCCACCACAATTATATACAACGAATACATATTCGTTATCAGAAAGGCTTTTTACAATACCCTTTTCGTGTATGTCGAATGAGTGGTAAGTTACTTTTGTCCAACTTTGAATTTCATTATTGTACTCACTTTCAAAAATTCTGACACTGGTAGGGGCGGGGTTTAAGCGCCATATTGACCCGCCCTGAAGGCATCAGATACTCAGTCTAATAACCCGATGCGCTAGTGTCCACGCATCAACATTTAATAATATAATCAATGTTGAAGGAAAAGTCAATAGTTTTTTTCAAATCCAATGATTTTCCCATTCCTGAAGATTTTTGAATGGAGAATAGTACTTCTTACCTTCTAAAACAAGATGCCATTTATCCCAACCAGCCAAATTTTCTGGGTACCATCCAAATTCTTTGGCTAAATCTTCGGCTTTGTCCTCTGGCATTCCTTCCAATATATATTTGACCTTGAAAGCACCATAGTAAGGCTGAATGTTATTTCTGATACAGATATCAAAACCGTGCTCAAGAATATCCCAAACCTTATCAAAGTCTACTTCTCCATTCAAATAAATGTTGTAAAGTCTACTATTATGGATAAAGTTGTGACATGAGTGACAAAGAGCAACTATTTCCTTAAGTTCTACCGTTCCCGTATTCCAATCAATGTCATAATCCTCATGTGCTTCTAACCATTTATGATAATAAGCACTTCTTTTAGGGACACCACAAGCCCAACATTTATATCCATGGGTTGCGTATGCTTCTTTTCTTTTGATATTCCACCAGTCCTTTCCAAGGATTGATCTTGGATTGACTGTGTGAAGTGGCTTAGGAATGTTTGGTGCTGATAAAATTTCTGGTCTCCAAAAACTCATTTTCAATCCTTGATGTAAACTTTGTACCAACCATTTTCAAGAGTATCGATTTTTGAAATTTCATATTCGAAGTCTTTTGCTTCTTGTGGGTTGTCAAGAATAATAAATTGCTTGCTGCTGCTACATGATAGTATCAGTAGCAAAATTATCATTATGATTTTCTTCATAGCTGGTTCTCCATGTTTTGTAAGATTCCCATCTCATATCTCAACTGTAGACATTCTTGTCATCATTTTAATTCTCGAAAAGTTGAGAAATTCCAGTATCATAAACACAAGATTCGTCTATTCTTTCTTTAGCAATTTTTAAATATGATTCTGAAATATCAATTCCAATATAATGATGTCCCAATTCTTTGGCGACAACTGCTGTTGTTCCACTTCCAATATAAGGGTCTAAAATTGTTTTGTGTGAATTATTATCATATAATGACATAATTATTCTTTTTGGTAGTTCCTTAGGAAATGGCGCAGGATGGTTTTTTATTTTTGTTTCTGGAGGAAATCTCCAAATAGAACCCATTTTTGCCCATTTAGATTTTAGCTCAATACCTCTATCATTTTTATTAAGAGGTTTATATAACCAATATATTCTTTCGTCAACATTCCAAAATCTCCATCCACGAATATTTGAAGCAATTACTCTATCCCATATAATTTCCTGTTTTAATTTCCAAGGTGTTTTGTTTAGCCAATTAAAAGGAGATATTGCGCTTCCGTTTATATATCTTACTTTATGGTTATAAAAGCAACTTCCACCAGGAAAAGTTCCTTCCCAAATTTTGCTTAATAAATCAATTTGCTCCTGTTGATAAAATTCCTCTGGCTTACTATCCGAAAAATTGTCGTAGATTACTGCTTTGGTTATTTTACCAGAATTTTTCTTTTCATATTTATTGTATGGAGGACTTGTAATAGTACAATCTATAAACTCTCCGTTTTTTGAAATTAAATCAGATATAATTTCAATATTTGTTCCCAAAATTAAAGTATCTTTCATTTGGAATTTTTTTCCTGTATAAAATCAAAAAGTTTTTTTGTCATGTTTTTTCTATATTTTATATAGTCACTTGACAAATATTCTAATGATAAATTTTCATTTTTAATATGAATAAATGACCAAGAGCAGCTTCTTATATATTCATTACTTATGTCTCCGTTTGGTAATTTCTTATTGAGTTGTTTCAAAAGATGATTCTTAAACTCTTCGCAGTTGAATGGAAATGTTATTATATAAATTAATTTTCCATCTACAAAACCTGACATAATCATATTTAATTTATCAATAGAGCATTTGTTAAATTTTTTCCAAGTAAAATCACTAAAAGAACCTCCTAAGTTTAGACGGCGTTTACTATCTCTATCTACATTCTGAGGTTTTATTTCACATGGTAATTTTTCTTTATAACCATCATATCCTAGTTTTTCGGTCGAGTGTTTGTATCCAGCAATATGACAAGATACCATTTCTCTAAGAAAAGAAGAATTCTTATCAGAAACATAAGTTGATAAAATTTCTTTTACGACTTTAATTAAGTTTTGAGATTTTAAAAAATTTTCAAAATCATTATCAGACTTAGTAATAAAATTTAAAGCAATTTCTTCAATCATATCACAATATTCTTTCTTTAAGTTACCAAATTTCTTCTATAAATTCTGACAAACATTCTCCGCAATCACAAATACTATCATGACTCCAAATAGCTTGTTCAAATAAACCAGCTATTTGCTCATTTGTCAATGAAGCAATACCATGGTCTCTGACTCTTCTTACAATTTCATTAAGTTCTTTACAGTTCATAATATCTCCTTACTTGTATTCTGTTCCACCTTTACGTGTAAGATACTGGTCGAAAACATACTTCATAATGACTCTCCCGACTCTTTCGTCGTATCTTTCAACGTAAGGAGTAATTACAACAGTATTCGTCCGGGTTTTTGAACTTATTAGGATTACAATGATATATGTCTCCATATACTTCAACAATTATATTGAGTTCATAACAAAAAAAATGCTAAAATCAAAAATAATTTTCAATATCATCACTTTCGTTTAAATATTTTGCGCTTGATAAAAGTTTTCTTTTGACGTAAAACATTTAAGACTCTATTAATTTCAAATTCTTTTGTTTTTTCATTAAATGAAACAACAAAATCTCCTTTACAAATATCTTTTATAAATTTTTCCTCTCCATTTGCCATTAAAATCTTTGTTTGATAATTAACACACCCATGAATCTTCTCAGTAATATAAACTTTTTCACCCGGTTGAATAACATCAGGATAGTTCCTCATATTTTCAATCTCAGTATACTTGTCAAAGAGAGTATGAGGAGTTTCGGCGTCTTGAACGTTAAGCTTTACTGGAGGCTCCCATTTGGTTACACCAAGAGCCTCAGTAAGGTCCATTCCATCACTGAAACTTCTTTGGTCAGAAGGATGAGGATAGATGTAGTCTTCAGCTTTGTTAACCGGCCAAAGCAGACCATAGGAAGGTTCTCCACGAAGCTTAGCAGCTTTTACTCTTCCGTGTGCTAGGTACTTCGTAATTCCAATGTGGTCAGAGAGTTCTTTTGGAAGAACCGAGTCAAGAGGAAAGTAGACACAAAGGTCACCAACTTTGAACTCTTCCTTTTTGACAGCACATTGCCAACCTTTTACGATGGCAATTTCAAGAGCATCTGCGTTTGGATGTTCTTTGATTTCGTCAATCTTTACTACTTCGACCTTTAGTGTTGCCATTATACTTCTTCTCCTTCAAAAATTCTAATGATAGTTTACTAATTCCTATAGAAGTCTCAAGATATGCTACAGACTTATCTGCCTCTGATTTCATAGCACTTTCTTTCATCAACTCATCACATGCTTCTTTCAAGATTTCAAGACCGTTCTCACAGTTCAAGAAAATCTTGGCCATTCCTTTGGTTATTTTTCTTTCTTCTTCATTCATCATTTTTAAAGACCTTACAGTTTTTGATTGTAGTGATTTTGGTTCCTTTGAACTCGTCGTGCTTCTTTACTCTACCAGAGATTACTATTTCATCTCCCTCTTTGAAGTTGAGACTTGTCGATGTCCACCAGTTCAGAATATTATTATCATTGTCTTCCAGTACGACTAAAGAAGTGTTTCCAAACATTGTTGACACTTCTTTTATGTTTCTGACTGTCGCTGCTGACTCTATCTTTTCTCCAACTGTTCCTATATAGTTACTTTCCTTTTTGGCTTCTCTTTTTCCAAAACCCTCAACTTCTTTCATGTAGTCAAATACAGCCCAAGCAAGATATCCAAGTTGAGGTCTATTCATGTCGAGTGCTACATTGACATTGTTGGTAAAGTTATCTTTGTTGTCCTTGCTTTTCCAATACTCAACCATTCTATCAAACTCAAATCCGTCTGAAAGCTTCAGCACATTGACAATCTCCATTCTAAGATTGTCAATTTCTTCTGATGTTAGGAAAGAAAGTGATGGATGAAAATATTGATTAGCTTCATCCTTAGTCGATGCTCCGTGCCATCCGCCAGAGTGATACTTACCATCTCTCTTGATTATTCCATAGCACAACCTACAGAATGTTTTCTTGTCAAGAGGATTTGACTTTATCCATCTTCCTTCAAATATTCCTCTAAGAGAAGCTCCAATTTTTCCTTTGGAGAAGAAGTCAAATAGATTTTGAACTTTGCTGGCTACATTTATACCAAAGTACTGCTTGGAGCAAGTGCTAGCAATCATCAGTTCATCACCATCTTCATTTCTGAAGATGTGAACCGTTTTCCTTCTTCTATTTGTATGACAGTGATCGCACCTGAAGTTTGTATCAAAGTATTTGGAGAAGTCATCATCGAGTGAAGTAAAGACCTGATTGCCTTCTTCGTCTTCACATTCCTTCTTGAGTGTAGCAATGTATTCGTATCCATTCCATTTAATGACTGGGAGATTTACAGTGATGTCATAAACAAGAAATGTTACAGGGAACTTCAATCCAGTAGCAGATGTTTTGTAGACTTCTTTTTCGGTCTTTTTCCAAGTAACAAGTGTCGAATACTTTTTGTCGAACTTCTTAGCTATTTTGTTAAGCTCGCTAACGATAGCTTCGTCCATATCGTATGGACTTTCGAAAGTGTACTTCTCGACATTTTTCATAACGTATCCCTTCGACAAATCATTCTCATAACAATAATATAATCAATTAACGGCGAATTGTCAATAGCTTTTTCAAAATTTTTGTATAAGGAAAAGCCCAGAAACAACAAGGGCTGTACCGATCCATTGAGGTAAGGAGAATCTTGTGCCAGAAAAGAACATTAGGCTGAATGTCCATGTTATTACGGCTAATGAGTCGTATAATATAGCATCAAACAGTTAGATATTTTATGTACAAATATGCAACATGATGTTGCTATTGTGAGAAAATAACCTAAAAGAATTTCCAAAGAATTTATCTTTGGAAAAAAGAAACCTATAACTGGATTTAGATTTCTTAAAAACATTATATAGTTCTATCCATGATTTAATATTGTTTGATTTATTCTTTAGTGTTTTCTTCCAATGATCATCTAAAGAACCAATATTAAATTTTGGGAAAACTATATCTTGTTTTGGTATTGATTTTTCTTTATATATTTTATTAAATAAATATCCTCTTCTTGATAGTTCAATTGACGCACCAACAGAATCTATATCATCAGGATTATTAATTTGTCCTATAAAAGATGAATATTGGGGTGCAACCTCTTGATACTTTATGTTCTCTATATTACATCTTTTAATTAAATTTTGTATGAACGGTTGTCTTAACCAATTATTGTTTACTAATCTGTTAAACCTTTTACCTTTTTTATGATTTTTACTTTTCATGTTTAACTTCTCAAAACATACAAGATCACAATTATAATGTTTAACAAGATTGATAATGTATTTTGAAACATTAAAAACTTCATGTCTTCTTTTATTGTTTACCTTAATTTTCTTTTTATCAGTTGAAGGCAACATGTCGTTTAATTCTTTAAAAGAAATAATTTCCTTATGAATAACTTCTTTATTGTCTTGATCTCTCCAATCAATTATGGATAACCCAATATAGTTTGGATTCAAATCAAATGACAAAATACGATCATTAATTACTTTACGTTCCCCTTGTTTTATTAAATTCTCATCTATAACAATCCAAACATAATCATTGTTTATCTCTATTGAAAAACAACCTTTATTCTCTTCGGACAATATCTGCACCTTACTTAAGATTGACTTTTGATTCTTGTTCATTCTTGGTAACTGAACATTTATATGTGTCTGTTTATTTAACTTTAATAATATTGAATTATCTTCTATAATTCTTAATTCAGATTTTCTATTACCTTTATTATCTGATTTAGAACCTCTTAACATTAGAGGAAAATTCCTTAAATCTTTCCATTCATCTTTAGTAATTAATCCTTTAATTCTTTTAATAAAGTTACCTTTACCACCAAAGATAACCTTATCTTTTTTAATCAAACCTTTAGCTTTATTAACCGCTACTTTAATTAAAGAACTATCAAGAAACTTTATATTGTTCATCCTTGACTTAACCAACTTCTCAACATCAGACAAAGATAATTTAGTGTCCTCTTGAAATCTATTATATGAAAACCTAATCACGTTATTAAACTCCCTAACGTAATCATCAATATCTATTTTATTCATTATCTTGAATTTATAGGTTATCATTATCTATTTGTTCCTTAATTTTTTTTGCCTTATTATACCCTCTTCTTAATCCATATAATCTACAACAAAAAGAAGTTATGATAGAAATTAAATCTTTTATTAAATCCTTTTCATCTTCTTTATCTTTATTCATGACCTCAATTTTACATCCTATTTTATTTAGTAATCGTTCAATATAATTAAAACCAAATCTTGTTAATCTATCTTTATATTCTATAACGATTATAGATGGTATTGAATCTATCATTTTCCATAATTCCCTTCTATTATCATTCATCCCAGATGCAACCTCTTTATAAACTTTTTCTATTGAATATCCTTTTGCATTTGAATATTCTATACATCTATTAACTTGATATTCCATTTCTTCTTTTCGTGAATGATTACTGACCCGACAATAAACAACTACTTTACTTTTGGTATCTTTAGATTCCTTATCAACTAATATTGTACCCGTACTTAATTGTCTTGAATTTGGTATTAATCCATCTTTAAACCACCTATATGCAGTTCTATAACAAACCCCTTGTTCTTTAGCATAATCTGATAATTTCATACTCAACCCTCCTTTATATGTATTTATATAAATTCTGGGACAAAAGTACATATTTTTTACAAAAAGTTCAAATTTTCTTTAATTAGTTAAAACACAATTCTGTTTGAGTATCTTGCTACCCATGGCCACATTTGAAGAAGTGATCCAGAAGCGAACAAAAGCCAGAACCAGTTCCAGCTTTCGTCACTTTTACAGCTAACCCATGACATAAAGAATATCGATGATATCAGTATAGGAATCCAAACAATGTAACTCAATCTATTCGCCTTTCACGTTATTCATTGCCTTATTCATAACCATTTTCTTGGTTACTTCCCAAATATCATTGTTTATTTCATCGTTGCCGTTCATGGAGAAGAACCCAAGAGGGATTATTGCCCTTCCTGCTCCTTGCTTTCCTCCTCCGTGACCGAACACACTTTGAATAAACTTGCTAACGTCAAGAGTAATATCTGAGCTTCTTACTGAGATATCAATGTTATCGTCAATGATTGCGAAAACTATTGAGGTTGATATTCCATTCATTCTAAGTAGCTCATCTGCTATGATTGGTAGAGCATCTCTCTTAGATGGATTTATGATACCAATTCCGGCAATGATAGCAGACTCCTCTATTATCTGATTTTCTTTCAAGAATGCTCTTTGTCTTAGCTCGAAAAGATAACTTGGCAAAGGATAGTTCATTATACTTTTGAGTTTTTGCTTATCAACCTTTGTAAGAAGACTTTGATATGCTTCGAAGTCAAGAGAAGATATATTATCAGACATCAAAGAGTTGGTGTCGGTAAATATACCAGCTACAAGAGCAGTAGCAAGAATTTTACCATCTTCTGTTCCGAAGTCAAAATTTGCCTTCTCAAGGTACTCCCAAATAATAGAAGCAGAAGAACCAACGTGACGACTATCAACCTTGGCACCTTTTGGATGCTTTCCTTTGTGATGGTCTATAACAGCTACGACATTGACGCTATCCGGTTCTATTTGAGTCTGATTAGAACCTTCCCCAACATTGTTGGTATCTACAAGTATAGCATCGATACCACCATCAAATGGTTCCTTCGTGTAGTCAACAAGATTGGCATTGAGCAATGTTACCATTGACTTTGTTTGTGGATGTGAAACTTCTCCGGTGTAATAGATGTTACCAGCCTTGAAACCAAGGGTCTTTATAAGCTGGATAACTCCCATTGCTGATGATATAGCATCAGGATCAGGAAAGTTATGAATTATAACGTGAGTTTCCTTATCACACGAAAGAACTTCTGAGAGGTTTATAAAACCATTTACCGACATAATTACCTCGTTAGCTCAGAATACCAAAATACAATTGTTATTCTAACTATAGTAACTAAAAGAAGAAAAGATTTGAATAAAATCTTAAATATTTTCATACGTGTGTTTCAATCATCTTTCTTATTTTAGCAACAAGTATCTTTTGTTCTTTGTTGAGAGGTCTTCCACTATCCTCTAATGAGTCCAATATGAACTTGGTTTTGGGGGCATACTTTCTTACAAATTTTGGACTTGCTGTTGGAAAGTCAGAAACATTATTCAATCTGTCAGAAAGCTTTATTGTCAATCCATCACTAGACATAACAGCCATCTTTTTTGCTATGTATTCTGACTTCTTTTCACCACTATCTACACTTGGTGGATTTGTAAGTTCATCAACAAGGCTGGCAATCTTACTTCCAAACAAATCCTTGATCTCACTAAGTGGTGTATCAGTATCTTCCACAACATCGTGAAGCCACGCAGCAGCAATCATTTCCGGAGTCCCGCCGTGTTCATTGACAATATCAGCAACACTTGCTGGATGGTTGATGTATGGCTCTCCACTGAACTTACGTGTAACACCTTTATGTTTCTCAGTGGCATACTCTTTTGCTTTTTCTATAAGGTCTTTTCCGTTTACAAAATCTCCAAAGCCCATTTTAATAATCTCCTGTTATACATTTCTTTCTCAATTTTGTCCAGTAACTCGGGACTCGAAGTTGAGATACAATGATCTAAAAATTTATGATGCTTGTTATTTGTTCGATGAACTTATTTGTATGTTGTCATTTTCTATCACCTCCGAAGAGTATTCCAACAACTTTATTTTACGTCGTGCTTCTTCAAATAAGATTTTATTTTTCCAACTTCTTGGTGTGGAAATGAACAAGCACTACCACAAACATCGCAAAACGATTGAAGTATATTTGGAATAACCTTATTGTCATATTTCAAAGTTTCATACCTAAAAGTAGTCTCCACAATGTCTTTACATTCAGGACATATTGCTTTTGATTTTTCACCTTCAAAATATACTTTCATTTTATCATTTCCACCAATAAGGTTCTCCGTTTCTCCACTGAGCAATAGCTCTCTTCTCTCCCATATAGTAATCTCTGTAAGCCTTTACAGCATCTTCGTTCTTGTAGATGTTTGGCATAGCTTGAGCAAAAGGAGTAAGTCCAACATCTTTTATCTTTGGTAAAGGAAGAGACTTTACAACATCAAAGGACTTGTGATTTTTAGAATGTCCAAAACGTCTTTGCCATTCGATGTTAAGCTCAAGAGTTAGTCTGCGAAGCCAAAGCCAATTGCTCAAACTCTCACGTGACCATTTTGAACAAGGGTGGTTTTGATGTGTGGCTTTGTAGCCAGCATCAACTCCACTCATTCTACAAGCAGTAGAAATCATCTGAGCGCTCTCCAAAATCATTTTTACAACGTGACGGTCGTTATGGAACGAAGCACACAGCGCAACGTCATAGTCAAGCACAAAGATATTCATAAAGCTCTTTCTGTTGGAATGATATATAAAATATAACATATTCCATCCAGAAAGTCAATAGCTAAATAAATATTTATCTTATAATAGGCAAAAATATTTTATAATTCTTTATGTATCAAATCTTCGTCGAACTTATTGAAGAACTTTTTGAATGTATTTGGCACTTTAATATTGGTAAACTTCGACCAACCAAAAGTCTCTATAACATCCTCTCTTTTGCTGGTAGCTAAGTAAGCCACAATCTCATCTTCAAAAACAAAATTGCTATAACCGTATCCATCATCAAGTCTATAAATAGCACTATCATAGAGTTCACCATCAAGTTTGTCAAGAAGCTTCCTCATTCCTTTTCTGTATGAATCGTATAGAAAGAAGTAGGCATGAGAAAGTTCGTGCCTCAGAGCTTCGTATTCTCCTCTCACAGTACCAATCAAATAGAAAGGTTCTGTTGATGTAAGATCACATTTTTCACGAACTAAATCAAAGAGTATTCTTTCCTTCATGGTGAAGTCATATTGGAATACTTTGAAAAAGTATCTCAATGAAGTCGAAGGAATATTAAATCCACTCCAATCAGTAAAGTAGCTAAACTCTCCGTTGAATCTGGCACAAGTATCCATGTACTCTTCTACTGAAAAATGTTTTCCTTGAATGTTGCGAAAAGGAGATTCATAAAACTCCTGAGGTCTCATAAACATTGAAGTCAAGTAATACTGACTACTGGCTTCAATAATGAATACATTTTCTCTGATTTCTCTAATATTCCAATCCATTTATGATTACTCCTTGCTGAGAACTTCCTTGACCTTGGAAGATGCCTTACCCATGTCAATGTTGACACCATACTTGGCCTTGATTGCTCCCATTACCTTTCCCATTTCCTTGATCGAAGTTGCTCCAACTTCCTTGACGATTTCCGAAATAAGCTCGTCAGTAACTTCGGACTGTTGTGGGAGATAATATTCCCAGATTTTGATTTCACCTTCAATCTTTTCAGCATCACTTGGATTGTAAGAAAGAGAGTCCTGGTTCTGCTTCACAAGCTTCTTTATTATAGAGATAGTAACTTCGTCAGTTACTTCCTTTCTTGTGTCAATTGAAGCCTGCTGAATCTTTGACTTTAGGTAACGAAGAGCGTCCCTGACTGAATTGTTACCTCCAATCATAGCCTTCTTGATGTCACTGTTAATCTTGTCGTAAATCATCATTTTCTCCTTTCAATTTTTACCGCAACACATTTTATACTTCTTCCCAGACCCACACGGACATGGAGAATTTCTTCCAACTTTGGAACTAACTACCATTCTCTGCTTTAGAATTATATCAAAATTGTCAATGGCTTTTACAGTGGGATGTTTACCGTTGGCAATCTTCATAAACTCTTCAGCCAAAAATGGGTCAACCTCTTCAAGAGGTTTTGGTTTTTCAATCCATCCAAACATCGTCGCCCTCAAATGAAGGTGGTCTTGGATCAAAGTATGGAGCACCATTAGTTACGTTTACAGTTGCTCCGCATTCATTACATTCATACTGGTCACCTGCGTACACATGGTGACCGTTTTTGAATCGAACGTATGAACCGTTTTTGAAACACTTCATCTCTTTTTTACAGTTAGCACAGACAATCATTTTACAATCATTCTGGAAATGATTTCGTAGAAAGCCTTCAATCTTCCTGAAGTATCATTAGGAAGGTCTCCAACGTCATCCATCCTCATATAGATTTCTTCAACTTCATCGAAGCTCGGCATTTTGGCTTTGTTACCAACCATATACATTGTCTTCAATTCTGACAGAATAGCAGTCTTTGTGAAAGGACCGATATCCTCTTTGAAGTCCTTAGCAAAGTTTTCAATTCTTTTTTCGGATGCCCTAATGTAATATTCCATTAGTCTTCTCCAATTCTAACTTCTAATTTAATTTTCATAGGGATTTCATAACCTTCTGTTTTCATCATCATTTGTATTGGGTGTGTCTAATCTTTCAACTCTCACCGTATACTTTTCACCGCCTTTATAAGATTCATATTCTTTTATTAAAAGAATTTTTCCATCTTCAGATATCATAACAGCAGGATAAACATCGTGTGACCCCAAAACATATTCAAATTTCATCAATTCCTCCAATACATTATTCCCAGCTCTTCACAACTTCTTCTTCAGGTGGTGGCATCCAGTTCGGATCGTAATTATCGTCAATGATATACATTGGTGGATTTGTAATCGGCAATCCCCACTGATTAGGTGCCCAAGTAACAGCAATCTTCTTTTTGTCCTTCATCAACTCTTCTTTGACTTCATCTGACTTATCGTTGATAACTATTGGACCTTTGCCACTTTTTACTTTAGCAATCTTCTGGCTAATTTTGTTTTTGATTTGTGTTTCTGATACACTAACTTTCCTGGGTTTAGCTTCTCTTGTCTTTACAGAAGCTCCACCAATATGTCTTTTCAGAACTGTGTGAACTGACTGGGGAGCTATTCCTAGCTCTTCAGCAATTCTCTTCTTGTCATCTGAGTTTAGTGAAATTTGACCAAGGTCATAAAGCTCACGAATAACATCAGACGATTTACTATATTCCTTACCCTGGTAAACTATCACGACAAAATCTCCTTAGCTCTTTGTGTTTATATTGCTCTTGAAAAGTAGACCACTGAGAATATTAATTCCAAGAGCCTGCCAGAATGTAATCTTTGTCAAACCAAAGATAGATGGCATCAACCAGTTCCACAACCACAGTGTTGGGAACGCGAAAACCAAAGCAACCAATGTGATGAGAACCAAAGCTACAACTCCAATGCCCAAATAAGTAACAAACTTTTCCATTTCAGACCTTCTTAGTTTATTGAGTCTATTTTTCGTTAAAACAATCTGGTTTACTTGAAAACACACAGATGGGGGCATCTTCGCTGCCCCACCATTTAACGGCATCTTTTTTAACCTGATCGGTTAAAGCCATATGGCAATCTTTGCTCTTTGAGCATTTTTCGTGAAAAGGACAAAATGTCACATCTCTATAGCATATCATTTGACATCTCTCTTTCTATAAGGTTCAAGATATTATTCCTCCAAGTCTAAGAGTTATTACTAACAACCATTACTAGTTTCAGTTCCACCAAAATTCATACTCATTTTATCTCCTCTGTCAACAAAAAAATATCCAATTTCTAAAAAAGAGTGGTGGAGCAGGACTTACATCTGAACAGCGTTCCAAGTCTTATTCAGTTGGCCTACATACCAGAGGGTTAATGGTTGCTCCACCACTCAATAAGTTTTTTGAAAAAATTAAAGACCTAAAGCTTTCTTCTCTTCTTCGGTCAACTTCGCGAGAGCTGATTTTCGAACTTTTTCTTTTCGAGAATCCTCATAATCAAATACACTTTCACTTACGTTGACTTCAATTTCATGGATACCAGTTCCGCTTTTGCTTCCCATTACACCAGTAGCATATTCTCTGAGTACATGTTCAGCTACTTCTCTATACATGAAGTGCCCGAGAATTCGATTTCCTCCACGTCCTTCAATTGTGTCCATTGGCTCATAAACCGAGTAGATCGTGATTTTCGAGCTTGTCGATGAGGACTCTTCATCTTTGTCTTCAAGACAGTTATTGTTGAATGGATCGGAATCTCGACTGTCAACCTTGGATGATACGTAAACACCCTTGATATGTGTGTGGTAATATCTTCCTACTGAATCCGATTTTACGAGGAAACGAAACTCTTTGTAAGGAACTTTCATGTAGTCGTACACTGTTCCGTTGTGAAACACGATTCTAACGATTCCAAGGTGATATTCATTATAAATTTCATTTAGGCTGAAAAATCCGACTTCATCGATACATGAGCTATCAACATTAGCAAACACGTAATATCCTTTTCTGTTTCCCATGATTACACCTTTCTGATGAATTCGTCGATGCTGTCACAAGTTCCGAGGAATATTTTGAGGTCAGTAACATCGTCCTTATTGATAGTAGTATCTCTTTCAGGACGTTTTTCTTTCTTTACATCATTTTCATCCGTATTATCATTATCCAGCTTAGCACTTTTCTTGAAGAGGTCCATAGCTTCTTCAAATTGATGTTTGCTCCATTCATTCAAGTCATTAGGCAACATATCAAATTCCTTTCAAAGCTCGTATATGATTTCGTCGAAGTCCACAAAATGCTTTTTGTCGTTTTCTACATCGTATTCCACAAAAGGGCTGTACATATCTTCGATTTTTCCGTCCCAACGGATTTCATCATTGGCCCATACTTCAATGTAACTTACATCATAAGCTTCTTCTACAAGCTGGCCTTCTTTATCATACATCATTATCTGGACGCGAATGTCTTTCTCACTAACCAAAACTGAGGGATATTCGCCCTGAACAAATCCTTCATCCTTCACATTCTGAAAAAATTCTTTCTTATTCACATCATATCCTTTCTCACGACACATATAGTATAATCAATTACGGATGTATTGTCAATAGTTTTTTTGAAGTAATTGTGTTCCCGCATTTTACGATTCCCACGTTTACCTCAAAGGCAGTTTTTTATATGTGTCACCTCTGTAGATTTTCTTAGCTGACTTAACGTTCCTTTGGCCTTTATTATCAACAGATATGACGTAGTTAGGATCAAACCAGTCATCAGGTATACTTCCAACCACTCTCTGGTCAAACCAACAAGCAATTACATCTCCACCCTTAGGCCAAATATTTTTTTCGTCGAATCCCCTTATAAAGAGATTTTTATATCCTTTTCTACATGAGCAAGGATTTCCGTGCTTAAATTCAGGATGAACCAGTAAAATATCTATTGGAGTATATTTTTTGTACTCTTCTGAGCTTATCCCTCTATCTTCTCCCTTAAAATCCTGTATCTTAAGCTCAACGCCCTGTGACTTCCAGAACCTTTTGTATTGAAGTATGTCCTCTCTCATATCCTTTATGAGAAGTTCTTTCACATAGACCTTTATACCAGCATCCCTTAGTGCTATGACATTCTTCTCGAACATACTCTTCAGAGCATTACTTTCCGTTAGAATCTTCCTATGGAATGTTAATCCTATCTGATGAATCTTGCCTTTGTAGCTAACAATTCTATCGATGACTGAATCATCGAACGTTCCATTGGTAAGTAAGTCTATTCTCTCCTTATCGACGTATTCGATAATATCGAATACATCCTCAATATTCTGCTTACAGAATGGCTCACCACCATATAGATGCATGATTATCTCAGTAGCATCATTCAGGTGTTTGTCTCTCCATATTCTGTATTCTTCAAGAGAGAAAGTTCTTTTGTCATGCCATAAGTTCTCTCCAACTCCATTATCAATGTAATTGTAGAAGTCATGGTTGAAGCAGTAAGTACACCTTAGGTTACAGTGATATGAAATTGGAAATCCAAGGAAATACTTCATTCTTACCAAACATCCTCTTCATTTTCATCATCAGGACCGAACTTTCTTTTGAACATATCCCTAAGCTCTGGAGGAACCTTGTCGATTACATCATTGTATAGAGCCTCTGTTACAGCCTTCTGAGCACTATCTTCGAGACTTTTAATGATCTTGACTCCCTCATCAAGACCGGCGGACTTGATGATTACTGCCTGGTTTGCGTGGTTCAGCAAACAAACAGCCTTGTAGTTAGCAACTGACAGAGACTGTGCGTCGACTTCATCTTTTTTCATGAAGTCTGCGAAGCACTCAGTTTCATTGATTATTGACTGACGGATATAATCAACCATTTGCTCAAGCATATCCTCCAATTCACTCGACCAGATTTTTTTTCGATTCATCAAAAAACTCCTTATATTTATTGGATTACTTGAAGGTCAAAAAAATTTAGAACATATTTATATTCTTTGGATCAACCTTGATTCCCGCTTTGAACATTTCAATACTGTTCAAAAGATGTGCTTCAAATCCATCAGGAAATGTTTTTGGGTCTATATGGTATTACATCAACCTTTCTACTACCTGAGTGAATAACCATAAGTGAAATTATCATCAATCCAATAAGAAATGCTATTGTCATATCATTCATCCTCACAATCAACAATTTTCATGTAACTTCCACTATTAAGTCCAAACATATTCTTTCCCTTAACAAGAACAAATTTCGCATCTCCGCTCTTTATCTTCAGGTAATCCTCCATTGTACTCAACAATAGCAGCAGTCGATGTAAAGTGTAATTCTGGATCAATATTTGTCTTCTGAGTACTGACATCAATAATCATAAACATCGGAACAAAAATTCCAAACATGACCAGAGCAGGCAAAACAAGTTCGATGTAATCATATGTAAAAATAAGGTAGGCAAAGGCAATAACAGCCATAACAAAAGCAATAAACAATATCTACAGAAAAGCAAGCATAATACATTCTCTCCTTTACAGGGAATTTGATTTTGAATATTCCATCTCAATCATCACAACAATAATATAAACAATTCACATAAAAATGTCAATAGTTTTTTTTATATCAATCATCCTAATCCTTCAGGAAAGGCCTTAATCAATTTCTCATACTCTTCATCAAACATCTTTTTAAACAATCTTTTCTTCCCTATAAGATCAACAAATCTGCTGGTAAAATCTATTCTGTAGATTTTACCATTATTACCCTTAATGACATTCTCTATGCTCCAATCATAAACATGAAATCCACACTTCTTTGCCAAACTCATAAACTTCTCCTCAAATGCCTTATACTCCTCACCAAACTCATCTTTAATGAATTTTCCATTAATATGCTTCATTACAATACCTACAGCCCATTTAAACTTACTCCTTTGTACCCACGTAAGACTATAGACTTTAGGAACCATTCCTGTATCCTGTAACATCTTCAAATAAACAAATTCTTCTACCATATGTTTTATGCTAAAATGATTATTCTTTATATCCTTTTTAGATAAGTTTTTCCTACACACCTTTATACCAGAATTCCTATTCAGGATATAATAAAGCGCATAGCTACCACCACCCGAAGATTTACGGGGAAGTTCTGTAATAATCTTTTTACGCATAATAAAACCCCAGAAGAGATATGTCAAATAAAAAAATTCCCGCGCAAGGTAAAAATTTTCTATTAAAATTCTGGGGTACCCTATATGGTACCTTACAATGCTCTCAGAAAAGCGGTGGGGGTGTCTCAATCCCAAAAACAGTAAAAAAATGAAATTATTGAAGGACTCAAATAGAGACTCATTGGAGGACTCAAATAGAGACTCATTGGAGGACTCAAATAGAGACTCATTGGAGGACTCAAATAGAGACTCATTGGAGGACTCAAATAGAGACTCATTGGAGGACTCAAAGGTTTTGGGTAAAAATGGACTCGATTGTCACGGCCCGGATTTTCCGAATTGTCAAGAAGTCACTTTTTTGGGAATCCTGTAACCTGGATTTTTGAGTTCCCCTCCCAGCATTTCTCATATGTCAATTCTCAATATTTCTGAAATCCCCACCAGAAAAAATCCACTATAGCATTCTCACAACTAAAAAAGGAGTCCACCAAAAACAGACTCCCTCAAAATCACGTTTCTGATTTTTCCAGTTTTTTACCTTTCTCAATTCCGTGAGCGAGTCCTTCTGAATATCCTTTCTCATATTCCTGTTGTAGCATGTAACCAATGTACAACAACACTATACCAGTACCAACAATAGTACATGCCAATGTAAACATGTTACCCCCTTACTTCTGGACAAAGACGAGCTTGTCCTTGGACCGGGTGAGTGCGACATACTTCAGGTTCATTTCCTGCTCAAGCTCCCAAGGCTGCTGGTCCTTACGCATGAGAGGGAGAAGCTCAGGTCGAATGATGTATACAGTATTGTTCTCCAGACCCTTTGCCTTGTGGACAGTCGAGAACACAGTACCCTTCAATTCGTCAGAGAATACCCGGTCGATCATGTTCACAATGTCATAGGGTGAAGATGCCTGCTTGGAAAACTCCTCAAGGACGTCTGCGTAGTCCATGATAGTTTCCTTGACAGCACTGGAAGCCCAACGCTTATTGAGAACTTCGAGCTGAGCATTCTGCCACTCAGTCACCTTCTGATTGAACTCAGAGAGAGTCTTCGCCTGAAATCCGACAACAAGACCACGAAGGAACTTGCCAATGTCAGTCCCACGAACACAAGCCTTCTTACCATCACGAATCAACTTGATGGCATAACTGATAAGAGGAGCATTGGTTCGACAGAGGACCAGAGGCTCACAGTTGGTATCAACCTTGTCAATGAACTCTTCGGCGGTGATGTAATCGACAGTACCCTCATTCGCAGCAGGAGCAGCCTCGATGTAAGGAACAATCTCCTTGGCAAGCTCCAGATGAGAAGTAGGGCAACGATAACACACAGAGAGTGGAAGCTCAGTTGCCTTGAGGACTTCCTTCATCCGAGGCATTGCCTCGGTGTCAGCACCACGAAAACCATAGATGCTCTGCTTGGGATCACCAACAGCCACGATTCGCCCGTTGGGCTTCTTGACCATCTTCAGGACCATTTCGATCTGAGACCTGTTGAGGTCCTGGCACTCATCGACAAACACATTGTCGAAAGTAGGAACATTGAGACCAAGAGCAACGGGCATGTAGATCATATCATCGAAGTCAACGAACTTGTGGATGGCGACTGACTTCTCCATGATGGAACGAGCAATGCCAAGGACTGAGGGGTCATAGTTGACATTGTAGTAGTTGGCAGCCTTGATTACCTCATCGTTGTTCTTGTAGTCAATGAGGGTGTTCTTCCAGATTGAGACGAGCTTCGAGACCTGCTCACGAACCTGAAAGACCTGAGCCTTCTCACGGCCAGTCATCCCGTCCAGGAATGAAGTGGCAGGGTACTTGTTCATGATCTTGTTGAGCTTGAACTTGTCAACACGAGTATACCCAAATGCCTTGATGATTGCCTTGAGTCCGAATGAGTGAAGAGTGATGGCAGTCACGTGACTGGGAACCTTCGACTCAAGCTCTGTGGCGATGGACTTGTTGAAAGCCACGAAGACAGAAACACCTTTTACTCTCCGCATCGATTCCAGCAAAGAAAAGGTCTTTCCACTTCCAGCCACAGCATTGACCATCAGGTGACCAGTCTGGGACTCGATGGCACTGAAGAGGTCTTTCTGATACTGAGAAAACTCAAACATTCTCTCTCCTCTGTTGGGTTTATCTCTCTCACTTCCCACACATATAATATACAGCCAGACCAAGAAAAACACAAGAGCTAATTTATTTTTTTGGCACAGTGTTTGCTTACTTGATGCTACCGTCTGGGTAAACCTCAGCATAATCTGTTCGACCGTTGCGATGACGAGTCATGAAGATGGAGTCACGCAGGATACCATCGGCATCCTCAGAAGCATCGAATGCCCATCCAGTCCACTCGTAGCCCTGCTTGTAGAGCTTCTGTTCGGACTTCATCTGGGCATCTGTCGGGGTAGGTATTGTTGAAGGCATCTTATTTTTCCTTTGAATGGGTCACTCTCTCAACCACATCTATAATATACAGCTTTTTTGGTTGAATGTCAAGGTTTATTTTCAACTTTCTATTTAATCGTTTAAACCAGACTCCGACCGGGCGGGCTACCCCTGCCCATGGCCTCTTCTGATGGACTAGCCACCCTATGCTTATAATATAATAAAAAAGGGCTTGAATGTCAAGCCCTTTCTTCAAACTAAGTCATATCTAAATAAATCAATGTATAAAATTCTAAAAGTTATCAGGGCGAATCGCGTGCCATGTTCCTTGCCTACTTGGCTTTATCCGGCGAACTCCCGCCGAGGGATTATCAAAAGGACCACTCAAACTCACATAATGGAATCAATAATGTCCTTCGATTCTTTCAGGGAAAGTCCGGTGGCATATCTCAGAATCTTTATTGCCAGAATCTTGTTTCTTGTGTCGATTGCCTGCTTGATGGTCTCATCACTTCCTCCAGGACCCCGGTAAGTCCAACCGTAGGGAATGACTGCTGGACCAAAATCAAGCGGGTTGACGTAACACTTGTTCGGGTCTTGTTCACCCAAAGCACCGACAATCTTTTCGTGAAGCTCTGGATTGTCTGCGCAACCACGAAGCAGAAAAGAAACTTCTTTGACTGAAAGGTTCAAGAGCAAATTAATTGTATCTTCTCATCAGACGAGTTTAATGAAAATGTCGACGGGTGCGTCGAGTACTTTGTTCAAATAGGCAATGTCATTGTCGTTAATAGGACCACGGTTTGATTTGTTCATCTCCTCGGCAGCGATCAATCTTGCCTTGGTTGCCTCGAACGACTTGGGAGTGAAAATAGTTCCTACTTTTAAGTCTTTGGGATTCATCTCATCTCTCCTTCGTTTGGGGGTCACTCTTTCAACCACACATATAATATAATCAATTAACAGTAAGAAGTCAATAGTCTTTTTCCTTCTCTATTTGATACCAAGTACTTTTCTTTCATACGGAGTCATCTTCGACTTGATACGTTCCTTCTCAGTCACCTTCTTCGACAACCGTTCTTTCTCTAATTCCTTTTCGATGAACCAGTACTCTTCATTCTTCAGTCTTTCCTCGAACTCGGAGTCCGTTTCAAGTCTATGAGTCCTGAAGCAGAGTGAGTTGTCGACGGGTTGCTTTGTGTACTTGGTAGCAAAGTACTCCTCTCCGTGAACGTTACGAGACTTCCTTACAATCTGGGCACCGTGGTTCTTGGCAATCTTCGCGAGATTGGCAGCAGTCTCGGCAAAAGCATCCGGGTCTGTTTTGTTGATGAACAGAGTCAGCAGGTTCCTTGTATTCAACTCTTCAGGAATCCAGTACTTGTAGATGACCTTCTTCTGGTGGTCCTTGGCACGGAACTGCTCGGCAAGTTCTTTCTTCAGGTTGTTTTTTGTAGTTCTTCATCTGATCTTCTTCGTTTATGTTACTCTCCCAACCACATCTATAATATACAGCTAAACCAAGGAAAAGTCAAGGTTTATTTTCATCATCAGCAAAGAAATATTCCATATCGTTTCTGTCGTCCCAACCAGCACCATAATGGAGGTTGGCGTTGGCACAATCATTGCTACAGAATTCCTGGTCTTCGTCCTCTGGTTCGAACTCACATTGGCAGTAAAAGTATTTACAAGTCTTTTTCATATCACAGACCACAAGCTTTCAGAAAAGTTTCACGATTGAACTTGGAATTGTCGGCACCAAGCGAATCTGCCAGAACTATACACCCGTGCCTCCACTGCTTCACAGAGGAGTACTGGTTCCTTCTCCACTCGAGCTTCTCATTGAGATAGCTCAAATAACTCTTCGGTCTGGCAACTTCCATTGCTTTGGCAAGTTTGATGTAGTCTTTTTTTGTCATTTCCCATCTCCTTTCTCTACATATAATATAATCGATGTTGGCTAAAAAGTCAATAGGAAAATAAAAAAAAGTCCCCACCAGGACGGCAGGGACTTTCAGAAGAGAGGAGGGAGAGAGATTTGTTAGGCGTCCGAATCTTCGGAAGCCATATCGGCCATGGCGGCCTCCATTGCGGCAGTGTCCTCATCGATCACGGGAGCCTCGGTGACCTCGGCAGTCTCTGCCTTCTTGGCACGATTCTTGTGGGTACCCTTCTTGCCCTTCTTGGTCTCGGAAGCATTCTCCAGCTTTGCATTCTCTTTGGCGGAGATGACCTGAAGTCCGGCCTTCTTCAGGATGGCAACGGTACGGCTGGTGGACATTCCAACCTTGGTGGCAATCTCATCGGCAGAGAGCTTGCCCTTCTGACCGTGAGCCAGGACTCGACGTCGAGCGGCAGCCTCTACTCGCTTCTCCTTGCCCCTGGTATTGGCATACACGGTCTGGTAGGTAATCCCGGTTGCCTTTGCGGCCTCGGAAAGGGACTTGCCTGCCTCAACAAGAGCAACGGCTGCGGCAGTTGCCGAATCGTACTTCACACCGTCGATGGTCACGGACCTGAAATTCTTTTTAGCCATTATTGGACTCCTTCTGATTGGTTGTTTGTTATTGAAGAAATTCAGTCTCAATCTCAACACTTATAATATAATCAATTTCGGCTGGTTTGTCAATAGTTTTTTACAAGAAAAATGAAAGAAAACCCAGAAAGAGAACCGCGGCGATAACTGCGAAGATGATTCCAGCAACGTTACTGAGCACGGCCCAGATTAGACCCAGAAGCTTTATAGCAACCATTGTGCCAACTATGGCTCCACCAACGATCAATACTGCCCAGAGAATGAAAGACACTACTGCTGCCATTTGTTGGCTCCTTTGTATTTGGTTTTGCGGGTGTACTTGGTTTTGTCCCTGATGACTTTGGTGGTTCGTCCACCCCTAAGCTTAGGGACACTTACTCCGTTTATATTCTTGAATGAGACTTCCATCATAACCTCCATCTATAATATACAGCTTTTTTGGTTGAATGTCAAGGTTTATTTAGCCCTGAAATTTAACCACTGTACGGCACTTCTTACAAGTATAAGGCAAACCTTTCTGAGCCCTTGTGTGTTTGATGGCACTCAACCAGTGAGTCGAGCAAACACATTTGTACTCAAAACGACGACCACGGCAGGCATTTGAAACGTCATAGTTGTGCGTGGCCTTGGGAACCCTGTTGAACCAAACGGTCATATAGAACTTCCACTCACCACCATGGGGTCTGCTACGAGACAAACCATTCAATCTGTCATCGTTCCAGACTAGATAATGGCAGAACTCATGAGGAATGGTCTGGTTGATATAGTCTTCGAGATTTTCAGAGGCCAACTGAAGGTTGACCCTGAAGTGGGGTCTGTAGTTCATTACACGGAACTGCCCAGCCGTGGTTCCCTTGAGGTCCCAGAGAATGTCGATTTTGGGAAGATTCTTTGCTCTGGAGTAAGCAACCTCATAGCATTTGTCGAATGCCTTATTGATTGCTTCCCTAACGGATTTGAAGTTGTCCGTGGTAGTTCTGCTTACGGGTTTCCTAGCACCACCATTCAGGTAGCTAACAATGGTTGCGTGGACTGTCTGAGGAGCAACACCAAGCATTCTGGCGATCCGATTCTTGTCCTGGGGTTCGTTTCTGAGTGCTCCAGATTTGAACAACTCACGAACCACTTCAGCCTTAGACTTATAAACAACACCATCAAAAACAACCATAACAAACTCACTTCTCAACTGTGTATCTATAATATACAGCTAAACAGGAAGAATGTCAATAGCCAATTTTGGATTTCTTCACTTTTTTATTTAGGCGCCTAAATGGATTTTGAAAAAGTAAGTGGCTGATGAGGCGTCCCTCACCAGCCACCCACCCGTTGGCCAACAACCAAGGAATTTGAGCTACCGGGCCACATGCCCAGGCGGGTTTTCCAAGTTCCCGCATCTCTCGGTAGACACCGATTGCTCTTTCTGGTACTTTCTAACATTCCACTGGGTCCAGGGGTCTGGGTCCCTCTATAGCTTATATGTGCTGGGTGGGAACCCCATCTCTCTGCCCTTTCTTTGAATTGTTTCTCTCAACCACATCTATAATATAATCAATTCTGAGTGGTTTGTCAATAGTTTTTTTCAGATTCCTTCGAAAAGAACGATAGCAGCTTCTGAGTCTTCGTCTGCGTTTCTCCTGGCAATCTGTATTGCTTCTGTCTCCGAGAGTATCTTAGGCCGGCAGAATCCTGATTCCTTCTTGGTGAAAATGTCCTGGCCGTTGATGGTTTGCTCATACCACCATTCGTTTCCTTCTTCATCCAGGAGGGCTGCTATGTACTTCTTTTCCATTGAATTCCTCAGTTGTTGTAGATTTTGAGCTGAATGGTACTGGCATTCTCATAGATGAAGCCATTCTCTTTCTCTTCTTTCTGACTACACATATAATATACAGCCGAACCAAGGAAAAGTCAAGAAGATTATTTGATCTCCTCGAACTTTTTCATGGCAGACTCCTTGGTGCTGTATGCCCAAGCCGTGATGCCGAAATCACTGTTTCCAGGAAACTTTTCTGCGGCAGTGTAGTGGTAGACCTTACCCTTCTTCTTTCCGTGCTTCTGAACCATCGAGTAGGGCTTACATACCTTGATCTTGAATACCTCGTAGTCTATAGAAGTATCTTCCGGGTGGAGAATGTTTTCTTGTGAGTAGACTGCGGCATTCTTGGAACGGGTGACCATCTTGTACAGATACCCATTCTTCTTCTTGGTCTCGGGGAGTTTGTCGTACTTTGCCATATCTCAATCTCCTTTATCTACATATAATATAATGGATGGGGGCTGAAATGTCAACCCCCAATTTTACATTTTTTTCAGTGCCTTCTCGATGCCAGGAACCACAGTGTCCCAGAACCGATCGATAACATAATGAAGAAAGGATTCTCACAGAGATGCCGAACGACTCCGACCATCACCTGTTTGGCATTCTCCAGGTCAATCTCACCATCCGTATCCATTGGCACGGAAATTGCTTTGGCCTGGTTCATTTCATCTTCCTACTACTCCTTGTCTTCCTCGTACTGGTGCTCCACGAAATCAGAGAATGACAAGTCCGGTTCATCCGACATTCTGTTGAAGTCCGCGTGAATCCGATGAAGTTCTCTCATCCCGTAATCATTCATCCAATCGATCATTGAGGGGAATTTCATCTCTCATCCTTTCGAAGAGTGTTTGTCTCTCTCTCTCTCACTTCCCACACATATAATATACAGCTAAACAGTAAAAAAATCAATAGGAAATTTAATCTTTTTTCATTTTTATTGGCACGATGTTTGCTTAGTGTGGATAACTTGTGGATAACTTTTTTAAAATAACTATTGAGTTTTCCCCGGTCTTACTGTATATTATATGTGTGGGGTGGCCCAGTGAACGGCGAGCTCGGACTCTGGTTTAGGCGCCTAAATAAACAGATATAAAAAGTCCCCCAGTTGCTCGGTTACAAACTCCATTCCAGAATGTGGTGCTACTGATAGAATGAATCGTGTCGGTGAGAAATTTAAGTGCCTTAAATGTAACCACGAAGACAATGCTGATTTAAACGCAGCCTTAAATATTCTCAAGCGATTCGTTACCGGACCCTACGGTGCCGGTTACAAACTAGAAAACTTAGCATTTCAAAATGTCCAAGTTTGAAGGAACGGTTAGAGTGTACCACTTGCTATCGCCAAATTTACGATAAAGCCATCTGTCGATGAACATGTACTCCCACTCCTGGTCCGAATGAATATCATCAAACTCTTCCATACTCTTTGAAACAATCGGACCAACGTTCTTCTCTCCATGGTCTCGGCCGTAGTAGACAGTATAACCATCGACCGGCTTCTCGAAGGAGTGTCCCTCTGGCAGGTCACACCTTGGACCGAGACTGGACATATCACCACCTGAAACAAGGTCCTTCACCTTGTCCAGAGTGTTGTAGTTGTCCAGAAGAATCTTTCCATTGTACGAGGGATAGCCATCCCAGTGACAGTAGACAGACACAATCTTATCAGTTTCAGGATCACGATAACCAATTCTTGAACGAGTTCCCATCTCTTCTTTCCTTTGTTTGAATGTCTCTCAATCACTACACATATAATATAATGCTTGGGGACTAAAAAGTCAATAGCCAATATAATATTTTTTGATTTTTATTGGCATGATGTTTGCTACGAAGAAGCCCAACCAAAAAAGACAAACAGACTCGGACCAATTTTCATACAACCACAAGGACCCCACTTGTTATAAATTCGACTATCATTCAAGAGGTCGCGGTCCTCTTCTACAATATACTCTTCTACGTTGGTCTCGTCGATTCCTTCGGGCGTTTCAAACATAACGAAACTATTCTTCATTCCAATCTCACCGGTGTACTCATATCCGGCCCTTTCCAGGGATTCTCTTTTGGCAAGTTGAAATGCTTCTTTTGCGTTCTCACCATTCGAGTACGTTATGAATTAATCTGCTCCCATTAGAGACCATTCCTTTCATATTCCTCGTCGAGGATGACAGTCACTCTCGAAATATCTGACCCGTACTTGAATTGTTCATTGGCCTTCTTCATAGCATATTTGTATGACAGTGGCTTTGGAGTACAAGCGTATCGAGCCATCCACTTGTTATCAGTCGACCAAACCCAGTCGATGCCACAATGATCATGGACAAAGGCATAGAACTTTCCGGGTACTTTCTTGCTCATATTGAAACACTCCTTAGTTTTTGAAAAAGATTTTCATTCCCTTTAGGTTTCTTTTTTTGGCGGACTCATTATACATGGCATAAGAAGGAGTCTCGAATGCCAGGTTATAGTCTGAGTGAATACCACCACCAGAAACAACAGTCATGCTCATAGGAACATTGTCCTTAATATCCATGGTACCAGTATACATTCCAGCATACTTGTTGAATGTCAGATTACTTGATTGGACTTTCATGGCAGAACTCCTTCTGAAATGTGTTTGTTATGCTCCAAAACATCAATAGGCATCTTCCAGTTGTCCTTATCGCAGACTCCATCGAATGCCCTCCGAAGTTCATCTCTGTCAAATCCATTCCATCGAAACATCTCATCTCTTCTCTTGTTGAATGATCATCTATAATATACAGCCAGACCAAGGAAAAGTCAATAGTTTTTTCACTCACCATTAAAATAATGTCCGAGGTCCAGGTCCACTTCATCCCTAATCATATTCCCATCTTCATCGTATTTGGTACAGGCGAATACAGTCATCTTATATGTACTCCCATCCCATCTGCGAATATCCTCCTCCATCTCTAACGAAGCGCCGTACTTTCTGAAGAGGGCTTTCATTTCATCTAGGAACTGCTTTGAAGTATCATTCATTTCTCTTCTCCTTTATATGAGTGTCTCTCAACCACGTCTATAATATACAGCCAAACAAAGGAAAAGTCAATAGCAAATTTTATTGAACCAATCTTCACAATAAAATCTATTTTTTTCTGAAAACCCACGGAAAAACAGTAGTTATTGTGAGAGGATTCACAATAACTATAAAATATTATAAAGTACTTGACTTTTCAGCATCCATCATTTATATTATAATCATAGGGTGGCAAGAAGACCACCAGAAGAGGCCATGGGCGAGGGTAGCCCGCCCACTCGGAGTCCAGTTTAGGCGCCTAAACTTAAACGCCTAAATGTGGATAACTTGTGGATAACTTTTTATGTAAGCCATCTTTCATCTGTCAATCAAGGCTCATATAAGTCAAATTCCATTTGTCAAAGTTGACTAAACACAACACAAGATATATTTGACAAGACTCCCGGAATATGTTATAATATGATAGAGAGCAATACGGAGACTCTTCTACAAAGGGAAAGGAGTCTCCAGAAATGGTAAGACTTATTCAGTCAATCTTTACATGGTGTAAAGTCAACTTCATATCAATTATATTCTCAATCTGGATGTTCTGGGTCACAGCAAACATTATCCTAATACAGATGAGACTGAATGGATTTGAGAAGGACATTGGATACATTTCAAAGTCCATTATCATTATACTGAATTCAATAGGATTCGATATACCATTAGAGATGGTCGATGATGGTTCAGATAGCACATGTTGACTTGAGAGAAATGTGGGTTGACTTGAGAGAAATGTGGGTTGACTTGAGAGAAATGTGGGTTGACTTGAGAGAAATGTGGGTTGACTTGAGAGAAATGTGGGTTGACTAAGAAGAGAATGGAGACTGTCAAATAAGAAATGACAATTTGGAAACCTGGATGGATAATCCGAGTGTGGGTTGACTAAAAGGCAAATAAAAGGTTGACTTTATATATTAGGTTGACTGGAGGAGGACTTTTTATTATATAATACAGTGGTCCTATCAGAGTCTACCTAGTCTACCTAGTCCACCGAGTCCACCGAGTCTACCTAGTCCACCAAGTCCACCAAGTCCACCAAGTCCACCGAGTCTACCTAGTCCACCGAGTCCACCAAGTCCACCAAGTCCACCGAGTCTACCTAGTCTTGCTGAGAGTCTACCAAGTCCTCTCTGTTCTGTGTGTGTTCTGTGTGTGTTCTGTGTATGTTTCGTAGTCATCCCATGTACACAGCAAGAGGGACGGTAGGCCCTATTTCTCATATGTTATTATCTTATTAGTAAGTGGTGGATAAATCGTGGGTAACTTTCTTTTATTTTAAGAACTTAGTTAAAATATGTTTTATACTGGAATCTCAATCAAATAAGTGTTTTGACAGATGAAAGAAAGAATCGTATTAGGATATCTATGTATATGGATGTTGGTAAATACATTGACAATCTTGTTTCCTGGGATTTCTACTACAAAACATTTGGTATTTTTTTTTGATACTCGTTACTTTCATGTTATGGGGGGGTTTCACAAGGGATGATTATCTTTACTTTCTGGAGTTCGGGAGTCTCGATGGATTGGATATAAGCATTATGTGCCTTTGTGGATGGACTTACTTGAGGAAAGGAATAACATATCAAGTGATCTATTTTGATGGAAGAGTACTTGATTGAATTGGAGTTTGGTGAAGAATGGGAAGGTGGATTTAATTTTGTTGTTGAATCAAGTAATGATGTTTTTTGGCTCATTGGCATATGTTAAGGTTAGCATGGATTGACGAAAGAAATTTGGAAAGTGATCTTGAAAAGGCAAGATTACGTTTTGAGAAATATCTTTGTGAACTTGAAGAGGGGAATGAAATGGAAGTAATCTATAAGTTCGAATTGAGTTTGTGTGATTATCAGTTTGTAAGTATGCCTATTGGTTCACGTATTCTTTGCGTTAAGGAACAGAATGGTGCTATGTGATTGTGATGCTGAATACGAACAAAGGAATGTAGGAATATATGGTATTGGTCATCGGCGGACATTTAAAGGAGAAGATATGGAATGATAAGGTGGAAAATCTTTAGAAACAAGAAAGAATGTAGTGATGAAAAACTACACAGCAGTTCCTCGTTTATAAGAAAGATGGATGTCTTGGCTAAGAAATTATATCATGAAGAGATGTTTGACGGTTCTGAGATGTTGGATAGTATATGGGAATGTTTACTTGATGGAATGGAGTTTAGTGATACAATAACAACGGAGAATATTCTGTATAATGAAGTGTATTGTTTACAAACCAGAATACTAATAAAGAATGATGAGATGGATAATTGACAAGAGGTTTTTAGGTAGAGGCTTTTATGAATTGGAATATATGATTATGGAAGAGATGGATATTCTATTGAAAAAAGAGAAGATGGAAAGAACCAAATTAGATAATGAAACATTCTATTACTCATTTGAAGAGTATGCTTACTATAATGAGTTCGGAAGTCTCGATGGATTTTCTGTATGAAGTACTGGAAAGCTAATAAACATCTTTACGGAATAGGAAGGGAAAGTATAGATAACTTGTTGTCGCATATGGACATAATGGTAATTAAGGAAATGTTTCCTGAAGATGACTTTGAAAGGATATCTGATTGGGTCGAAGAAAAAGAAGAAAGGAATAAACTATGAAGTCCTGGATTGTAAGAAAGAATATGAATTATCCGATAATATTATAGAAAGTCTGATAGAAATTGAATTGTTGAAACTTGAATATGGTCTGGCAGGAGAAGATCATAATGATGGTTAAGTGACAGGCATCGAGGCAATTTTTTTAAGATTTCATTGCTTGGAATGTATTTGTGGAACTACCAAAGATGGTAGTATTGTTAAGATTGGTAATATCGTGTAATCAATTCAAAAATAGACAGTTACATAGAAACATTGATGGACGTTTTGAAAATGAAAAAGTTCATGGAAAAGATATACGAGGCAAAGTGGACAACAGTTGACAAAGCAGAGATAACAGCAGTCTTCGAAGCAATGGTTGACATGTGGTAATTAATATGGTAAAATGGTGTAGAGCGAAAAGAGTTTCGAAACATATGGAGAATTATATGTTATTCTCTTGTCGGGAGGTAATAGATTCCGAAATGGACTTGATGAAAAAGAAAGAAATATATATGAGACATCCTGATTTAAGTCTCTCTGATTTTTCCGCATGGGTCGAAACTATAGAAAAATACGATGAGTGTGTTATCGATGACAGGAGGTACTACCCATGATTAGGTGGAAATTTCATAAGGATTTCATGAAAATTGACAACTACAATATTCTCATGGATGCTTACAAATCGAAAAAACAAATAAGAAGAAGAATGTGTTTAATATACAACGACGTTGACCTTAATAGTTTCAAACTTATTGTTGTAAATTCTTGTGATGATTACCTTTATAATCTGGAGAACTTGGATGATTATGTGTAAAATAGACAAGATAGGTAATCAAAACAATCATAACAAATTGACTCTTGACAACAAGTACATGTGGATTTACTATCCAGACGAAATTGATATAATTTTTGATATTTTAAAAGTACGTTGCGTCTTTGAGGAAATTGGAGGATTACTTGTTTGTGGAAAATTCTATAACATATTTGAAGAATATATTGAGGATGTTGAAAAATGATTAGATGGAAGATAGAGAAACTGATGATTGTTAATAAGGCAAAGAGGCACAAGAAAGAGATTGACAAATGGATTGGTATACGGACTGACGTATTGAAGTCTAAAAAGTATAGAGAGAGAGTCAGAGAAGAAATATGATGAGTTGGGAAGAGTGGCTTGAATGGAGTTTGGTGAATGATTAGGTGGAAACTTTGTAAAATTTTGAAAATTGAAGGTGAATCATTACATTCTATCGTGGAACTTTCTGCTCATACCGACGTATTATTAAAACTTGATCTCATTGAGCAAAATGTAAACATTATCTTCAAGCAATGGGTTGACGAAAGAAAATGTGAAGGTGAAACATGTACTCCTAGAGATATAAAGGATTTCATTGAAATTGTTAAAATGGAAAAAGAATGTTATTTGGAGAAATTGGAAAATGATTAAGTGGAAAATTTATAAAAGCGAAGGACATGATAGTCTATATAACTTTGATATCAAGCCTTCTCACCTTACAGATGTATTACTTGTAGGAAACATAGTTGACTTTACAGACATGTTTTTCACTGTTGATGGACTTGGTATATGTAATGGTTGGAATGACTTTATTAGTAAAATGGAGGATATGAATGATTAAGTGGAGAGTTTACAGAACGACAAAGAATATAGATAGAGCAGTCAGAAACCTAATGGATATTTACAACTGGAAACTGGCTGTTAAGTTTATTGAGAAGAAGTCATTGAAGGAAGATTATAGGGATAGTGAAGCTAATTGGAAGAGATGGTACAGTGAGAAACTTGACAATATGGAATCAACTGAAGTCTTCACTATAGATAGAAGAAGGTAGTTTGACTAATCAAAAGGAAAATGTTATATTATGATAAGATGGGAATTTAAGAAACAGGGTCTTGTTTGGAATTCTAAGATAGAATATAATGATTCACCTTCAATCTCGTACAAATCAAGAAGAGGACCTTTATGTAATACATTAATGGAAAGACACCGCAATGAATTGGAAAAGAATATTGTACTTAATAGAGTAATGGATGTTCTTGTTCACAAATCAATTTTAGAAACAAGATATGGTACACACACAACAAGGGAGCTGCTTGACATATGATGTACTATAGAGCCGATAAAACGGATGGATTTTTCTATGAGGGATATCAAGGATACACTTTTATGGCTATTACTGATGATTTAGAACTTATAGATGAAGGAGCCTGTACAAGAGAAGGTCCAAACAGTCTAAAGCTAAGTGCTATGACAGACGCAGTTTTATTTCAACAAGTATTCGGATACAAATGGTGGGTAGAAGATGAAGAGAGAATGGAAGATAATAAAGCCCAAACAATATAATGGATATATTACACGTCTTGAATTTAAGATTGATTATATTGGGAAAGTCACGGAAGTTATGACATCATATAACTCTGCTGATTTCAACAAGTATATTGATATCATGATGGATGAATTACTTTTCAGAGAGAAGATAATAAAGCCATCTGGTAAAAGAAGATTAGAAATTTATGAGGAGTTTATAAATCATGATTAAATGGTCAATGAGGTTAAGGTCAATAGATGAATGGCACGGAGTGGATGATTTAGAACATTATGCATTCCATGATAGTGAAGTTAAGAAAATTAAGGAAATGCTAATGGATGCTGTCAAGATGAAGAACATTGAAGATAAATTAAGTCCATGTGACAAGTGGTTTTTTACAGGTATAAAAAATATGTACTGGAGTGAAGATGATTGAGTGGAAAGTATATAAACAAACGGTGGTTCCATCACTTGCTAGCTTAAATGATTATTTTGACTCAATGAAGATGCTTAGAACAATAAAGAATTCAGAAAATCGTTTAGGGTATGTTACAGTTGGATATATAGAAGACATAAGCAGAATATTCATATTAGGAAGTTCATCAAATAAAAGATATCTTGACCTTCTTGAGGACGGTAAAGTTGATTAACTGGAAACTGAAAAAGCTATTTGATTTTGGGAAGACTCAGGACTTCTTCTTTTGTTATACTGATATAGTGAGAATGATTAAGGAAATAAAATTGACGACTTCACTTGGAAGATGTTTTATAACAATAGAGGACAGTAAGAGTGGTAAAAGATACACCATAAGTTCTGTAGAAGAATACCTCAATATGTTAGAGGATGGAATTAATGATAAAATGGAACTATGAACAGATAGACCTCTGGACATATTCCTTTGAAATCAAGGACGAGTATGGCAATTCCATCTACCGTATACATCTTCCAGTCACCTTCCTTACAAATAATTTTTCTACATGCTTCAAAGTCTCCGTCATTCTTATTCAGGACGAACTTCTGACCTTCTTCTTCACTTACTGCCATTGGTATGAATTTGTCCTGAAGATTAGACTTCACAAAGAGTACAATCTCATTGTCGTTACAAACTCACAAGAAGTCAATATAAGAAGTATTATAGAATTCGGTTTGAACTCTGAATAGTCTGTAGTAATAATTTTTGAATTCCTTTAGATCAAATGATGGAATACCATCCATTCTACCATGAAGAATCTATGTTATGTTGACTGCGCTAAACATTTTCTATTTTCTCCACGACAGTTGATTCAATTGCGTACTTTGCTAGTCTGCCAAGCTCTGGGTCTTCATTGTTTTTGAGATGAAGAATTCTGAATACTTTATCATCCAGAATTCTTATCGCCGTATCAAAAGAATCATCACTTCTGAACATAAACTTCTTACAGAAGCTAATGTTATTCTTTTCTATTCTGGCTTTTATAAATCCACCACGAATTCCTGTGAACTCAACTTTCCATTTGAGAGGACCTCTCTTATGCGTTATAGGAATCATCAAATCCTCACAATTCGATTGTAGTTCTATCCTCAATCTCGAAATCTTCTCCCTTCATGATTTTGTCAGCGAGAGTTCTTATTGACTCTTTCTTGTGCTTACAGTGGAGAACTGCGAGAGTCTTTGCTTCCTGGCTTTTCTTGTCAGCAACCATCTTTCTTATATTTTCTAAAAGGTGCTTTTCCTTTCTAACAACATCTGACCAACCAGCAACATACTCATCAGTATCTTCAGTCATACAAGCCATCTCAAAAGCGTTTTTGTACATACGGAAAACCTGTTTCATCATCAACTCCTTGTTCGTTGTTTGAAACTTTACTTTTTACCAAAAAACCGATTCTCAATTCTATCCATATTTTCCAAAATAAAGGCAAGTATACACATTGTTAGTACTGCCGCTAGTACGGGAAAGAAAACTAAACAGAATGCCATAAATCCCATTTGTAATGATTCAATAAAAGAAGGTGTCATGTCTATCCTCTCTGTTCAATAATGTCATTACACAATTCAGATATTCCCTTATTCTTGCTTGTTCTGTAAAGTAGAGCAGTCATAAAGTCACGATCGAGAAGCTTCTCAACAATCGAAATTTCATCATCATTCAAACAATGGAAGGTAGGAGAGCTTCCTCTCCAACATTCCAATAAACCTTTTCTCTTGTTGAGCTTGAAGAAAGGTTGTATTCTTTCCATCACACAGCGCTTCTTTCTGTTATGTCCTTTATATCTTCTGCTATTTGTATGATTGTTCTTTCTGTTTGTTCCATAAATGACTCAAATTCACAACCGGCAGAAGAAGGATTTTTAATATTTGTAGATTCTTTAACTGGTTCACTTTCACGAATGACTGGTCGGAAAGCATCTCTTAGTCTTGATACTGATTCACTGAGGTGACACAGAGACTTCTCAATCGTATCAATATGAGATACAAACTTTCTTTCAGTATCAATTCTTGCTTTGTCTTTCATTGGTTCATTTATACATCTTCATGATATGTGTTCAATCTCATTCATAAACCTCCTTTTCAATTCAATAATAATATAACATATTCAAGATTGATTGTCAATATCTTATTATGGAAACTTTGCTCCATCTGGAATGGAGACTTTTTCATGTTTGTCTATTTTGAAGTAAGCAATATCACCGAGTTTCTCATGAGTCCTGTAGAGAAGAGCACCTTTATCAGATTCCATTATAGCCCTAAACATTTCAACCTCATCTTTACTTAACTCTAAGTGAAAAACTTCTCTGTAGTTCTCGTCAACTATTTTTGCTGAGAAGCTTTCATGTCTTATCAGATTGGATGAAGCACTTGACTCATATAAGTTGATATGAGGACCTGTTATAAAGTATTTAAAATTAGTCAATTATGACACCTCTATTTTTAGCTAACTCTATATTGGCTTCTTCCTGTTCTTTTATCTTCTCAATCTTTCTTTCAAAGTCAATTTTATTTGGCTCAACTCCCTTCTTACAATCATTACATGTTGTTTGATTCGTTGACATATCAACACTAATATTAAATCCCTTACATTCTGGGCACTGCCTTACTTTAGTAAAGTCCGGTTCTTCATCAACCATTGGTGTTGGTATATTGTGACTAAGTGACCTTCCTTTACCTTCCTTGTATCTCTTATACTCTTCGTCAAGAAAATTTCTCATACTAACCTTCCTTTTTGAAAACTTCTATACCGCAGATATCATCTCCTTGCCAGTCAAACTCAAATCTAAACAAATCCTTTATCTGAGTTTTTGTTGCGTCACTTCTAGCTTTATTTATCACACTTATGGTTAGTGTTTCCCTTCCTGGCTTGACACTTTTTATTGCCTTGGAAAATATTGGAAAGAAGTTTGACTCAGTTGTTACAATACATCTTTTCCAACCATTTAATTCTTCCATCTTTTGTTCCTCTTCAATATTGACTGAATGTTATCAATTATACTGATTCTAGTTTCCAATCCAGAAGAAACCATTCCACCTATCATATCGTTATTCAAGTCTATTGGGTGTTTCATTTCTATACGATAGTTTTCACAACCAGAGTATTCTATCAATCCTTGTATAAATGAATTCCATTTACCTAATGAATACCTTTTCCATATTACTTTATATCCAATAGTTCTTTTGATGATGTCGGATATATTATCATTATTGATGTTCAGTATAGACTTCTTGTTGTTGTTTACAATACTCTTTATAAGCTTAGTTTCTTCGTTTGTTTTGAATGACTCATACACGACTGAGTCATCAATATCAAAATTTTCTGATATAATAGTGAAAGGAATATCATTATCAGCAAGAGCAAGAAAGCTCAATGGACTTTTACCGAATTGAATTTGGTAGATTGTAAATGACTTCACACTATCTTCTCCGGCATTATCTCATCACGCTTTGAAAAGTATTTTGAAAGAATCCATGCGAACTTAGCAATCTCCGGGTCTGGATGTTTTATTAGAATGGGCAATCTCTGGAAGCCTCACAAATTTTTCAATGTTGTAGTCATAAGTAATTCCCCACTTATCTCTCATATGATCCTTTACGTGAATAGGAAATCCCTGGTATATGATATAGCATCTCTGCTCAGAACAGGCAACAGGAGATTTGAAAAATCTTTTACAAAAAGACCAGTGCTTCTTGGATATCATCTTCAGCAAGAAAGGATTAGTAATATACAACGTCATTACTTCTGCTAGTTCATCAAACAAAGTCTCGTTACAATATTCGTTTAGGTAAATTCTTTCAGTGGGAAACTCTTTTCCGTATTCTGGAATTATGTTTTCGTAAACTTGATACTGAAGAAGGTGACAGAATTCGTGAATGGTGACCCCAAACAAAGTTGAGTCCGCGCAGTATCCGGGGCAGAATGGTTCTGACTTTGTATTACTAAGTATGTCTTCCTCCGTGCTACAGTTCAATGGATTCACAAATATCCTATGCGATTGACCTTTGTGGTTGGGCAAATACAAACCACTTTCCTCACAGTCATAAGCATATGATATTGACAAATCCATACTCAAATTGTTTACCCTAAGCAACTTAGTTATCATTTGAATAGCTGCGTTGGTGTCGCTCAAAGGTGAATCAATCTCAACAACTATCGAAATATCATTTTTCATTTAGTCCTCCACGCAAACTTAAAATAATTTATTTTACATAATAATCGGCTAAAAGTTTCCCAAGAACTTTGAAAAAATGTTGAAGTGTACATCTAGGGCAAACATTTATGTTACAAGGGTTTTCATCTGAGCACTTTTCAGTTGACCAAGGTATACTCGCAACCATTGTTGTAGAGTCATTTCCCTCTAAGTTTATTTCTCTTGGAGGAGGAACCTTATGTTTCGGAGCTACCTTCTGTAAAATTGTAGGCATGTTCTGATGTACAAACCTAAACGATCCAAAGTCCTGTTGTTCTTTCAGTTCAGAAATCTGGCTGGAAATACTTTCTATTTGTTGCTTTGTTTTACTGACATTTACTTCTTGCTCTTCCAGTTCCTCAAGAAGCTTAACCTGTCTGTCAATCAATTCCTGAATGTTGTACATTATATAAACTCCTTTTCAAAAACGTATCAGCATTGTCTTCGCCATTGTTGAGATTCTTTTTTCCAATCTCACAAATCTTTTTGACTCCAATCTGATAGTTGTCTATGATGACTTCGTACTGACCTTTGTAAACCGCGAGAAAAGCATCTATTGCTTCTTTTGGATGATGGAAAGTAAGTCCTTTGTATTCGCTAAACTCCTTGTGCATCATGTAGAACCAAGGGTCTCCTATTTCCATAAGGTAATCATCGAATAAGAGAATGCCACCTTTCTTTAAAATTCTCCAAGAAAGTACAGCATCCTCAAGAACACCATTAGCATTGTGGTCACCATCTATGTATATAAAGTCAAACACATGTCCTTTGAAACCTGTCAAGGCATCAAATGAATATTTCTCCAACCAGCTAAGTCTTCCTGAATCGAACCATCTGTCAAGATTGTGGTGAAAGTTTGGTCCTGGGTCTGGATCAACAATCACAGCATTTGAGTTGTGTACAACATCAAGAATCTTGGTTATTGTTCTTCCCTCAAATGTTCCTATTTCAAGAACTTCTACTGTACTATCTTTTGTACCTAAACTACTAAGTGATAATTGTAGGCAAACTTCTCTAAAATTTTTATAGTGGTCTTCGTTCCAGAAATCAATCGTGAACTTATAATCACTCATCTTCTTCCCTCTCAAATTGTTCAACCATTGAGTCAACAAGTTTTGTTACTTTACATTTGTATTCATTTTGAATTTTTTTGAACTTCTTGTTAGCTCTACATTGATTGAGAAAAGATGCGGAACCTTTTCTATCACAAATTCTACAGCTACAGAAAAATCTCTTGCTATCCCAGTTGAAGCAACATTCGTTCTCACATGAAAAATTATCACTCATGGAATTCTCCTTGATATGCCAAGTAATTGTTTCCTTCTCACATATTCAGTATTATCTGGATTAGTATTTTTTGTATATACCTGGTAACAATTTTCGATACTCTCTGACAAAATTGATAAAATTATTACCAAAGTTCATCGGCAATTGTTATAGCGACTCCAATCATTTTCCAACCTGCTTTCTGTTTATTCGTTCAACAATTTCATCAACAAACCACTCGTTATTGATTTTGGAATCGACAACTCCTTTGACCTTACTATTGATTTTGGAATCAACAGCACAAATCAAAGCATCTTTTATAATCCTCTTGTCGAATGTTTCACGAAAGTAATTCGAATACTCTCCAGAAAGCGAAGCACTATCACTGAATGCTGATGTGATAGCATCTGCTGTCATACCGGAAACTATTTCCTTTACTTGAGACTTCATATCTTTTTTTATTTCATAAACAGCATTTTGAAGTTCTTCTCGTATCTCTTTCTTGATTTCTTCCTTCATCTTCTTGAACATGTTTTCAATCCTTATTCAGGTTAAAGTAATCATCAAAATTATTCATATGAGCATGAGTCCAGTAAGCACCAGAGTATTCATTATCATCAATCCAAAACATGACGCAATAGCAATCTGGTTTTGGTCTGAAAGTAACATCCATCGAATCACAGTACCCAATGACTGGAAACTTATATGGAAAAGGATAATGATTATTTTTAAAAATATAAATGTCGTTGGGCATTCCATTATGTATAAATGAATTTTTAATTGTGAAATCATCCGGACTCATTATTTTTGGAGGTTGTTTATTTTCTTCATTTATCTTTTTATTTCTACCTTTCTCATAAGCATCTGTTTTTGATAGATAAAACCATTCAGGAGCATCATCCATTTCACTAAAATTTAGTTCGTTTTGTGTAAAGACTAGTTTTGAAACGGGAATAGAAAACCCAACTTCATAAAACCGAGGACCGGTGATTCCTGCGAATTTTCTACCGTTTTCAATTTTTATAACGAACTTTTCTTCCATTTTCCATATATTAATCTGATCCTTATAGCAAACAATCTCATTAATCCAAACAAACTTTGTATTTGGTAGAAAATTGAATTTGAACTTTTTCACTATTAGTCCTCCTTATAAGCTCTGAAAACGCAACTCAGATACTTTCTTGAAACCTGAAATATTTTTGAAGACTGTATTTTTGTTTTTCCACAATTCCCAGCAACATTCAATACTTCTATTTTGTTTTTGTCAATCCATTCGACTACATCAAACAAAAAAGGTAAATCATTCAAATCACAATCAAAAGATGGCTTATTATAAAAATTGATAGCCTTCTTAGTACAAATAGTCCCTGGTGAATTGAAGTCGTATGCCAGTATTATTGTTGCTTGTGTATCCCTGACATTAGCATAAGTTCTTGGTTGATACCTACTAGAATCATGCTCAATCAATCCTAGCTTACAAAGTTCAGGTCTAGGACCATATCTTGTTTTCCAACCCTTAGGAGCCCATCCACCAGTTTTGATACCCATATCCCTGGCTGCGGCAAGGCCAGCAATATCGGCACCGTACTGGCCTCCACTATGGACTTCGATAAGTTTGTGTTGTTTGTAATTCATATTTTTTTACCCACTAAGTTTGTGTTGTTTGTAATTCATATTTTTTTACCCACTATTTTTACCCACAACAATAATATAATGTATTCCGGGATGTTTGTCAATAGTTTTCTTCTCTCGCACCAAAGTGCGAATAGCAACCCAAGTATAGGATTTTACCAACCAAAGAACAAGACTTTCAACTCGCACGTATGTGCGAATAGCAACCCCTTGAAGGACTCCTTAACAATGGTGGTGGTGGGCGTCTTTCAACTCGCACGTATGTGCGAATAGCAACTGGTATTATACAGGTACTTGAGGACAAACCAAACCTTTCAACTCGCACGTATGTGCGAATAGCAACATCCATAATATATCCCCGGTCACAGTCCAGAAATTCTTTCAACTCGCACGTATGTGCGAATAGCAACGAGGGATGCTCCTTAACAATGGTGGTGGGCGTCTTTCAACTCGCACGTATGTGCGAATAGCAACCAATATAACGGTAGCAATGCCAACGCATGAGCTCTTTCAACTCGCACGTATGTGCGAATAGCAACTACAAAAGCAAGAATGTTTTTGTAGTGGAGATAGCTTTCAACTCGCACGTATGTGCGAATAGCAACGAAAAAGTACCCGAACTAATATATAATATTAGACCTTTCAACTCGCACGTATGTGCGAATAGCAACGAGACAATACGGTCCATTCTGGATATGGCGGACACTTTCAACTCGCACGTATGTGCGAATAGCAACGTCTGCTAAATCCTGTCCTCTCAGAAGTGGACTTACTTTCAACTCGCACGTATGTGCGAATAGCAACGTCCAGAGTATACGAAGATGATTGAGCACCTGCGCTTTCAACTCGCACGTATGTGCGAATAGCAACCTGACTAAAAGGCATTTTTTTCCTGCTTTTAGACTTTCAACTCGCACGTATGTGCGAATAGCAACACCGTTACAACCGTTACAAATTAGATACTCCTCGCTTTCAACTCGCACGTATGTGCGAATAGCAACGCTGAAGAAAACGAAGTCATAAAGCGAGACATAACTTTCAACTCGCACGTATGTGCGAATAGCAACTATCGTATTCAAAAATCGTTTATCTAGTCTATCCTCTTTCAACTCGCACGTATGTGCGAATAGCAACTATACTTCCCTAGCGAAATGAAGTCAGGATACCTTTCAACTCGCACGTATGTGCGAATAGCAACATTTTGGACTGGAGACTTGGAAAAGGACTGTAACTTTCAACTCGCACGTATGTGCGAATAGCAACTCAAGGAGAAGGGTTTTCTCTCAGAAGAAGATTGTCTTTCAACTCGCACGTATGTGCGAATAGCAACCCCTTTCAAACTCACTAAGTGCCCCGAAAATGTGCTTTCAACTCGCACGTATGTGCGAATAGCAACATCCAAACAGCCCATAAGTTGTTTAGCGAAGATACTTTCAACTCGCACGTATGTGCGAATAGCAACACTTTACGAGTCTCACCGGCCAAAAACAAGGGAAACTTTCAACTCGCACGTATGTGCGAATAGCAACCATTCATTTGTAAGTCCTTGATTTCAAATGTCCCAAAACCAGGTTTCCGGGAACCACCCAAAAATCAGGCTTACAATCACAACAAACAACCATAAGAATTACATAACTCATTGATTTGAAACAAGCGCGAAACCTCCAGTCTTTTTATGATAGATTGTGGTTCCCGCTATTCAAATATGTTTATCATTCCATATCCAACAAACTTGAGATTTCCTATTCCATTTGTCAATGCTTCTCTGAACTTTTCAGAATCTATAACAGTAAGAAAACCTTTCACCATCACAGTCCAAGCAGGAACCTCCAATCCATTCTTTGAGTATGTCCTGTACCCATCAAAGGATAATTTGAACTTAGCATCAACACCAGATTCCTTGAGTTTTCTATTCACCCATTCATTTGTTTTGTCATTATCAATCTTAATTTTCTTTCTTGTCTTTGTATCCCTGTAAACAGGATTCATTCTTATACTGAATATATGTTGCTCGCCTTTCTGAGTAACATCACCAATGTCAATCTGACGGCAATCATCCAATTCTTTACCAGGAGCAATTTCACTCAATACATATAAAGAATGACTATTCTGTTGCCAAAGAACCTTTTGATCTCCCTCAAATAATGACTTCACCTTCTGATGAATCTTGTAGTCATTACTTTCGTTTATTGGGCTTCTTCTCGATATGTACATAACATTCTTCTCCCTTCATAAGAGGCAATGTTTCTTTCTCAATTATGTTTGTCCAATGATGAATACCAACAATCTTGACAAGTCCACCTTCCATAAATGTGGCTGTGCCAGTACCCATAGAAATTCTCTTTTCAAGTTCATCATCCATTGGTACAACAATAGTGGCATTTATCTTTGATATAGACTCAGGCCATCTACCAACCATTAGTCCATTAAGTTTCTTACAAGCACAATGAATACTTATTGAGTCAGCCATATGTGCCTTATTATTTTTCTTAGTTATTATCTCATCGTTCAGGATGGCATTACTTATAGAAGTCTTTCTATTGGATTTGAGCAAATCACACAGATTTTTGACTTCCTTAGTCTTCTTCTTTGTATTGAGAAAACTAATAGCATCTTTCATACGCGAAACATCACTAAACTCAAAACCAAGATTAGTTAGTGTTTCTTTTATCTTCTCAAAGATTTCATCACCAACTTCTCTTCTTACTCTTTCCCAAGTAAAGAAACCTCTAACAGGATAGTTCACTCCATTCAGTCTAATAGATTCCTTTACTGGACTCCAGGCTTGTAATGATGACTTTTGTGATGCCTTCGTTTCTCTTGGGTAAGGAGCCTTCATTTCATTATCATCAAAATAAAATGAGTGGACTAATGCTCTTGACTTTTCAGCAAGATCATCAAAGTACTTGTCTCCAGTATATTCAACCTTTCTTAGTGAAGGTACTGGTCTCTGTCCACATAAGACTCTCAGTAAGTTGGCAACTTGATTCGTTGCCAACCTACCAGGAGGAATTTTGTAGTGGCTGACCTGTTTTTTCATCATACCATTCGGTCTATGATATGGAAAAATACCAGCACCCCTAACTTCAAGTATCAAAGCTTTCATATGATTTCTCCAAGAATATTCTCTTTCTTAGCAGTTTTCTTTTTAGTTGTCTTCTTGGCTGCCTTTTTAGCAAGAGCAACTTCCTTAGCAGATGCTTTTGAATCCGATATATTATCATAGAGAGCAACAGCATCTTCTTCTGATACTTGATTGTAGAAAACCTCAAGGTCGCTCGGTTTGACTTTGATATCTTTTATTGAACTGATAGAATGATAATTGCTCTCATTGGATGGATTATCATTCAGTGGGTCCTTCAGATACATAATCTTTACATCTTCAACTCTGGCATATGCCTTAGTCTTTTCTATACGGAGACTCATTAGTCTTTTCAGAAATTCCTTTACAAGAAACAAACACTGTTCTTGACTAAGAAGAATACCTTCTTCTGGAAGTTCATTGACAGCAGTCTTCTTCTGATACCATCCCCAATCACTCACTTCGGAACCAAGATTCTTACTGAGATTCTTGATAAAGAATTCTACGTGATCTGGATGAACTGCCATTCTGTCGTACCTATTTGACATTGAGATGAACTGAAGATTATCGATATCAATACTACCCTCGAAAAGGTACTCAATGTCACCAACAGATTCCTTATAGTAGAGTGAAGTGTTACCTTCATCATCATTGGACTTCTTTCTATTCTTTGGTACTCTGGCACTGTGGACCTCGAAGTTGGGATGAGTCTCGCTTGTTTGAACAGCATCACAAGTATTCACAGGAGACTTTCTTTTCAATGTAGAATCATCCTTGATTGTAAACATATGTCCCTTCAAAAGATTAGCAGGAGAAGCCAACAGCTTTACCAAAGCAGTTGGTGCGTGAACTATATCATTGTTGTGAAAAGGGAAGTCATCTCCAAGAATATGACTACGAAGACACTCAGCAGAAATCTTGACCTTTGCCTCGCATTCATAAACTTCATCTCCATTGTCAAAAGTCTTCTTGATTCTGTTACCATTACTATCAGTCTTGTAGGTATACTCGTGTTTAGCAAGCATTATGTTTTTCGCTTGCTTTCCATTATTGTTGAATACTGCGCTGAATTCTGGAAAGCATCTCCTTACAATTGTAACAGAGTCCTTAGAATCATAGTTGACAATACCTCTTCCGACAATCTTTGCTCTGAAATAAATTGACCTAATTCCCATTTTCTGACATCCTTTCTTTGAGTGTTTTCAAATCATCCTTTTCAATAATACCTAACTCATGACTATAGACTCTGGAAACATCCGGCAAAGGTGTATCCGGGTCTAAAGAAATTCTAAACCACTGCGCTATACTTTTAGGAAACTTCTTCTTTTTGAGCATTGATTCTATTTCTTCGAATCCTGCTCTGGCTAGTGCCTTCATACAAAACTTTGAATCAATTTGGTAACCCTTATTTTCATACCTCCTTTTCAATTCAAAACCATCACTGAGTCCAACAATCTCATCTGGTCCTAACCAATCATCAGAGTCTACCTTCTGTAAAGAAAAGTTGTATGATAATCCCGGACTTCTTAGAGACTTGTTATTCACAGTTTTTGAAAATCCATCTTTATCTTTCTTTTTGGTTGGAGCAAAAGTATTCAAACCAACTTTAGAGTTCAGACCATTTATGTAAGAATCCCTTATATAGTTGTAAACATCATTTCCATACTTCTCATAGAAGCTATTGTATATGTTGTAAAGGTCATTCTGAGTAATAAGCGAATCATTCTTTATCGAATTTCTAAGATGGCCAATCCACAATTCTCTGAGCTTCAGATTGTATGTACACATTATAGACATTCTTTCAGAAGCATCTTGAGAAATATCAAGAGATACAAAATTTATAGTTGGATTGAAATTCTGTAAATTTCCCCATCTATCTATTCTTCCACATATTTGTACATCCGACTCAGGTGAATGTATGGAAGTAGAAAGGTGAGCAAAAGAAATATCCATTGCTGCTTGTACAACCATAGCTGAAGAAAGGTTTTTACCATCATTGATACCACTACCTTTCTTACCGAATATATCCAATATTCTTTCTTGTTTGGCGCTCCTGTCTATATCATTGAATTTACTATGAAGAATATTATCATATCCTTCAACATATTCAAATTGAGTATTCCTTACTGAGTTATGCTTTGTGAGCTTTCCTTTTTCACAATTACCCATTGTGTTTGAAAATCTTGCTTTGTACACACCAACATGTGCCGAAGGATAGTGACTATTCTTACTAGGAAGAATCAGTGTTTTGTTATAGTCGTCCCATAATTCGTTTATATTCATTGGAGTGGCACTAAGAAGCATCGTCCTGGAATTTTTAGCAACCTGATGTCTTGCCTTCATAAATGTTATGAATGCCGCAAACAAAGGCTGATTCGATACTAACTCGTGGAACTCGTCAAAAATAACATCAGAACCAATGGTTGTAAAAAGTCTATGTCCAGTCTTATTCTTTACCATTGGAGAAAGTAAGTTGTCTATGTTAGTCACAACTATATCCGAGTTGAACTCATCATCTTCATCTTCTCGAATATTAATTCCATCAACTCTTCTTCCAGTTAGATAAAGCTCAACACTACATTTTACATCAAGTAAATCCATTTCACTTTTTATGTTTCTGTAAACTGCTTCTGCTACTGAGTTTCTTGGACAAACCCAAATTATCTTTCTCTTTCTATCCAATGCCCAGTTTATTCCTATAAGTGTTTTACCAAAACCTGCTGGAGCCTTTATAATAGTAGTCTTGGAATTTTTAGAATCATCGATACATTTCTGCTGTATAGAAAATCTTTCTTTGTCATAAGTATCAGGACATTTTATGATACCTGATATACTACTCGATACCAATTCTTTTATTGCTATTTCATCTCTTTCATGTGATGAAACATATCTGTCAGCAGAAATCAAACAAGTTCTGAGTATCAACTGGACAGAATTGAAGTCATTGTTCATTGATATTATTCTATTACCTGTCTGTATCTTTCCGTAAAGACGCGGCACATTGATACTTTCTTCTGGTTCCCAATCTCTGGTTCCTGGTATGTTGACATTACCAACCACAATATCCCAAAACTCATTCATTATTCTTTCATCTGAATCGGAAATCAGCGAAAGAATATTGTCATGAGTGTCGTAACAACTCCCGTCTGGAAGTTTTGGCTTTGGGTGATGCCAATATATAGGATTCAGTATCTTACTTGACGATATTCTCTGGGCACAATAAGCCCAGGAAATCTCGTGGTGGCCTGGAAAATTTACATCATAGTTAGATAAATCAATACCATTCATAGCATTGTTGAGAAATGACTGAAAGTAATCAGTACATTTTCCAATGTCGTGAAGTAAACCAGAATAGTAAACACATTCAACCAAGTCATTCGACAGACCTATATACTCTGCCATTTCCTTGGCTAAGTTTGCTACTCTGGTGCTATGCTCAATAAGAGTTTGACCGTTTGATTTAGCAAGTAGATTTTCAATCATTGAATATCCTTTTCCCAAATTCATACAACTTTACTGGATACCTTCTATGGATAAGCCTCAAAGCAAAGTACTCCCTCAAGTTCCTTCTGACGACCTCAAGAAAATCTGTAGCAATTGTTGAATCGTTGCTTCTTCCCTCAACAAGTAATGGATGTTTTATATGAGTCACACAGAATACTAAGTCAGGAGATTTAGTTATAATCATATCCAAATCAGCCATTGTTTCCTTTGGGATTGAGTTCATATAGATATCCCAGGAACCAATCATTACATCCTGTTGGACTCCAAATTCATAAGTATAAATATCTTTTTTAGTTGAACCTCTATCTACAATTAAAATCATAGTAGACTTCTTTTCTGTCAACCATACCAACTATACATGTCATTTGCTTTCCTCCTGAAGCTCATTGAGTTCCCTCTCTATCTTCTCAATCTCAACTTCGATACGGCTCTTGTCAACAGTCAGCTTATCCAACTGCGCACGGAGATTGATGGCTTTGTCTTCACTCGAAATCTGTTTACAATGTGGACAACGACGTTCTCTCTTGAAGTCAAAAGTATCCATTACTCGGGTTACGTGAATATCAGTATTCTTTCCACACAAACTACAGTGGAACTCAGCAAAGACCTTATCACGCGGGTCTCTACGATTCTTGTCCAAACCAGAACCAAATAACCGTAAAAAATACATTCAGTCCTCCTTGCTATAATCCCAGTTCTCGTTGAAGACCCCAGTACCATTACACGCCTGACATTTCCTGTACATTGAAAACAATTCGTTTCCGGTACCTCCACATCTAGTACAAAGCTTTTCACCTTTGTCAATGTTCTCGTTTCTTGTCATAGCATCACCCCTCATATGAAGTGGGTATCTTTTTACGTCTTCCTTTTTATCTGACATCATTCCTCCAAATATTCTCTGACAATGTACCAGGGATTAGACCTTTCAATTAATTTCTTTACCTTCACAATTCCAGCCCATATCAGGATGTAAACTAAACCAACAGCAAATGATATACCAAATCCTGTAAGCATTGACTTGACTACTATATCAATCATATTCTTGTACTCCGATAAGTATAAGATTCTTCTCGTTCGGATCGACAACGACTTCAGTAATCACGTTGAAAGAATGTACAACAAGATAATCTCCGTAACCGGAATCATCTGCTTTTTTCAGTACTTCAATAAGTTTCTTGACATTCAAAGACTCATTCTTCATTTGACAATATCTCCCAAATTGTTTTCTTTCTTTGGCTTCTTTTTCTTAGAACCTTTCTTCTGTCCCTTGTCAGAACGCGTCTTCCTTTTTTCCTTCTTGGCTTTCTCTATCTCAGATGGAGTTCTCCTGCCGCTTCTTCTGGCAAGCTCTCCAAGAACTCCACCTTTGTTTTTGAATTCCTCAAATGACTTTTGAAAGTTATCATCGAATAACTCACAAGAGACTTTGTTGGGAGACAGCTTTTGAACTATTGTTGGAATAAAAATAGAGCACTTGCCTTTATCGTTGTTGAGGCAAGTCTTTATTTTACATTTTATTTCCTTTCCCATTTATAGCAAGATTCCTTTTGTACTCGTTACGATGTTCAGGGCAATACTTTGGATAGACAAACAGGTGGGGGAATACCCTTATCTTGTACTTGTTGTCACAACATTCAAGGTCGCATTCCCTTATAATGTCACGAGGCTCTGTGAATCCATGATTGAAGATAAGATTGGTGTTAGTCTTATCTGCTTCCTTCTTAGCAGCGACTTTCTTTGAGTCGATTTGCTTGCGGTACTTTCTTTTTCTATGTTCATCACAATATTTTGACTTAGCTGTTCCAAAGAAAGTCTCTTTACAACCGGGAAAACTACAAAGTTTAGGCTTGAGCTTTTCTCTATGCCTTTTTCCAACTTTTTCCGGGACCACAAAATTTTTCATCTAAAACCTCGCCAGAAAATATAAATATGTAGAGAAGGTTATTATTGTCAACAACATATATAAGGATTAAAACAGATGTCGAAAAAATATACCACACAGTCGTTTATAGAAATATCTAATAAAATTCATAACAACTTTTACTCATACGACAAAACAAAATACATATTGGACTACAGAAGCTAAATGAGACTAAGTTTCGTGACAACATAAAAAATAAATTTTGTAAAGACAATAACATATTTCTACTGAGAATACCATTTTGGCAAAAGAATGACATACACAAAATCCTATCAACGATGTTTAACGGTTCGCAATCCACGATACAATAAATCCAAACATAAACGGTAGCACAACATAGAGCAGAATAAACTCAGCATCAATCATAAAAAACTCCCTCAAGTTAAAGTATTGTGAGAGTATGCCCACATTCAACACCATCTTTTCATTTAAGGGTTACAGTTTCCCACCATTGAATGGCTGAGCGATTGCTGGCTGGGTCTTGTTTCTTCGTCAACTCTCACAATCTACCAACAATAATAATATAATGGATGGACAGAAAAATGTCAATAGTTTTCTTCATCTTTTTTCAGATGACTATTAATGGCTGTTTAGCCATTCTTTCTCCGAACTCTTTATAATCAGAAATATATTTGACTCCATCAAGCTTATCCATTTTCTTAGGAATAGTAGTGTCCCAATACCTCATTGATATCACACCATTAGAGTTCCTTGCCAGTTTTTCCAATGCTCCAACTTGCTCTGACTTTGATTGTTCTCTTGCCAATCCACCATCACCCAAGTCAAAAAACTCCATGAGTTGTCTTGCTGTCCTGTACTTCAAAGCCTTTTCATATGGAATGTTTTCATCGGAACTACCAGTTCCAATAACATCAAAATGCCAAGGATCATCAGGCCAAAGAAGACTTGCTTCTACTAAGGCATATACAATAGGAGTATTAGCCAAACCCATTCCACCGTCGAACCAAACACATTGGTTCTTTGGATCAGGTATTGCTCCAAAATATAATGGTGCTGCGAACGACTTACAAACTTCGCTTACAAGATACTGCTCACCATCCTCCGTCCATGACTTAAAGAAGTGATTTCTCTTATCGCAAAGATTTAGCGATGTAATCTGTACCTTTGTTTTACATTCCTTCATCTTAATCATTCCAACTTCAGCTATGAATGAGTCAATGAAGTTCCTTCTGTCATACATTGGGATTCTGAACCATCTTCTTTTGAAGACTCTTTTTATCATGTTTGTGTATATCTTGTCAAGTCTCTCCATCGAAATCTTTCCAGAAGCAATCATCGATCCATTTATAGCACCAACAGAGCTTCCACAAACAAGATCATAATAATCGCAAAGAGGACCATACTTTTTTTCAAGCTCTTTCAAAACCTGAACCTGAGCATATCCTTTTACTCCACCGCCCGACAACACGCATATTCTATGCTTCTCCATAGTTCTCTCCTCCTGATTCAATCATTTCCTTTGCCCTCTGTAATTCTTCTTTCCAGTACTTTAGCTGAGGGTCTTTAAGCTCTCTCTCAATGTCAATCTTTTCAAGTATATATTCGTCCCATTTCAAGTGACGTATCACGACATTGGATGGAAGATTTGGATTGTATTTCTGACCTTCCAACATATGATGTCCAACATCCATTTTGTATATGGCTTTACAAGCACAAATCTTTCTATCCCATGCTCCACATCTCAGTGAGAAGTCGCTTGTAATTATGCCAGGTCCAAACTTTTTTATGAATCCATTTGTAGGAGTGTCATACAAAATTCCACCTAACCAGTCTCGGTTCTTTGTACAATCTTCATAAATGTCTGTTGGTTCTTGTAACTCGTCAGGATCAGCATATATTACCCATTCATCTGGATCGCATCTTGATGATACTAATTCGTATTCCAGATCAATTCTTTTCCTTTCGTTGAACTCCTCATTCCAATGATAGTATTCTATGTCTTCCTTATCCAATGGAATATCGTTATAGTTGTTAAGTATGAATATGAAATTGCTTACTCCCAAATTCTTATAATGTTCGTAAAAGTCTGGGAGTTTCTTAATGTTCCATTCTTGACCAAATACGGATATTAGATGGATCATTATTGACCTTTATAGAAATTGTACAATTTCATAATTTCATCTTTTTGTTTTTCTGGTACCCAGTTCCATTTATCAAATTCTTCTGTCCCTGGTTTCTTTGGACTTGAGAAATGTAAAATCTTTGCTTCATCTAATGATATATCAAATCCGGGCACACTGTAGTTTGAAGGTTGAACATTGTACTTCAGTGAATCTCTATCCGATCTTATCTCAATGTTGAAATAATGGCACCACAAACTGATTATGCTTTGATCGTCATAAGCAGCATACTTACCGAAATCATTATGAAAATCTATTAGCTTTCTAAAATACATCTCAGTTCTATACTTCTTGGGTATCATAAAGACACCAGCATTGCCCATGTCATGCTGTCCGTCTGGATACCTGATATAATATCTATTAAGTAAACTGTCTACAGCAGTCCTATCAGAATCGTTTGATATTACTCTTATGGAATTGTGAGGATCATAGTTGCTTGCTATAAAGAAATCATTGCTCTCAAAAAGATCGTCAAGAGATTTTAATACTAAAACGTCAATGTCAAGATAAAGTATATTATCTGATTGAACTAAGTCGCAAGGGTCCCATAGTCTATACCTTTGGAGAACTAACTTCTTTCCAAAGGTTTTTTCTCTAAATGATATTGGTACTACGTTTGATAATTTCCTAATGTAATTACCTGTGTATAGATTACATTTATAACAGGCAACATATATGGTGGGATGATTTGGATAATTTGATTTAATGCTGTTTATAAAAGTTTTAAACAGAGGCAAGTATTCATCATTCAACACTGTGAAAATAGCATTGGTCATTATGTTTCCTTTCAAAAGATTATAAGTCTTCGCTTTCTAAACTCTCAATCTCCTCATCTTTGTCAGGCTCGAAGTCGATACAATCTTGTTTTACTAAATGTCCACAGACTCTCCAGAAATTACAATGCTGACACTTTGATAAATCCCACTTGGCTCTTAATTTGGCAGCATTATCTTGTATCCATTGACAAACAAAAAAATTTCCGGGGTCTTTATTTAATTTAATACCTTCAAAAAATTTAGCAGTTTCGATGTACTCTATCTCAATTTGAAGAAATTTTTGATTTTTATCCATTTTTACTCCGAAAATAATAAAGGGACAAAAACATGTTAAGACCTTTGGTAAAAATTAATAAAGGAAACCAATTCAAATGAGACAATTAACTACTGAACAATTTATTCAAAAAGCAATTAAAATTCATGGTGAAAAATATAATTACTCTAAAGTTATTTATACAACCAGTCGTTCTCCTGTTATAATTATATGTCCAGTTCATGGAAAATTTAAACAAATCCCGAATAATCATTTAAATGGAGGTGGTTGTAAAAAATGTGCAACCGAACAATATTATAATACTTGTATTGAATATGATGGTGAACAACATTTCTTTCCAATATTTAATATGGATGAATCTGATATGAAAAAAAGAATCAAAAATGATTTAATCAAAACAAAATATTGTCAAAATAAAAGTATAAAACTAATACGGATAAATTTCAAAGAACAGAAGAATATTATAGAAATATTAAAAAAAGAAATATACCAATAACCTTTACCCAATACGACTATCACCAAATCTATCTAAATGAACTTTAAAACCCCATGATGTAGGAGGGTTTTGATCTTTCTGAGACATCAACCAAAGTACTTTACATCTTGGCTGATGTGGTGCCGGTGCAAAACCATCCGTATAAATAATAGCCCCATCAACATTTTCTTCATCTGCCATATTCATTATCTGTTCAAAGTCAGTTCCTCCTCTTCCATGAACCTTAAATGTCTTTTTTGCTTTGTTGAAGTTCTTCTCAACAGATTTGATCTCAGTATCAAATTGAACAAAAGTTATTTTAGCAAAATTAAGCAGACGATTAATTGTATTAAGTCCATAAGCTAAATCTTCATCACTCATACTTCCAGAAACGTCAATAGCAAAGATAACGCGAGGTTGATACAATCTTCTATAACCCGGTCGCTCAAGGTCCCATCTACGGTTAATCTTTAGCCTGCTTGTTTCAGTTCTACACGTCACAACTGAAGAACCAAATCTTCTTATTACATCACGGCAATCGACTTTTGGATCAAGCGCAGCCATAATAGACGCTTGTGCTGTTCCGGAATATTTTCCCCACATTCTGGTCTTGCTTCTGACTTTATTGACGAAGTTCTTTACATCAGCATCGAACCCGTTATTTTTACCCCATGCTTGATTGGCATTACCATTTGGATTAGTGTGGGCTTTCATTGCTTCATCTTCGCTTTCAAACTGTTGGAAGCCCTGTTCGTCAGCATTCTCTTCCTTCTTATCAAACTGTTGCTCGGCAGATTGAATAGCCTTCTTTACGAAGTCCTGCTTCTCTTCATCTGACATCGAACCCCAAATTTGCTGAATCTTCTCTTCAGTCTCTTCTGCCTTCTCAAGCAATCCACGATAGTATTCCTCAAAAGCAAGGTTCTGTCCAAGACCAAACCTTTCAGGTGCTGGAGATATTTCATCCAAACCTTGAAGTAACTTTTCAAGATCGGAATTCATGAGCTGGTTTATAGTAAGAGAAGAAGCAAGCTGAGAGATATTTCCAGGCTCTCTCAACCTTGTCGTACAATGTCGAAGAAGAACTCTGAACCCCTCAATGACAAGACACAGCTCAAGTCTCTCAAGAGAGATTTGATTTACGAAGTTAGGGTTGTATCTCAAGGAGACTCTATCGCTCCTTGAGACATCAATTCCCATCGTATCAAAACCCTGGTCTGGTATCTTGTCAAGAAGGCTAAGTGCTCTAAACATAACATTATCCTTGCGCCAAAGGCTGAATGTTACTCTGTCTATTCTTTGTTTAGCTTTTTCGATGTCTGCCATCTCAGTTCCCTTCCTTACAAAAGATCGTTAATGTCTGGGTCCTTGAAATGATCTTCCTCAGCTTTCTTTTCATCAGGAGTCTTCCCGTGAAGTATATCTATAAAATCTTGAACAAATCCAGCATTGGAAGAAAGCAACTTCTGAGGCCATGTCTTCTTGTGTTCAACAGTTGCCTCTCCGATATAATCCATGAAGTCAGCAAGAATCTCCCTTGGTACTGACTTGAGGTACTGCCAGATGTTGAATGCGTAAGTGTCTCGACTCTTGGAGCTTGACATCTCGCCGAAGTACTGATCCTCTTCTTCCTCAAGGTGCATAGCAAGCTCTGCGTTGAGCATGAGAAGTTCCTGGTTGTTAAGCTCACGAACCATCTGCTCGACCTTTTCATCCCAAGCAGTAACAATACGACCAGGATGGATTCCCTTCTTCTGTTCCTTGATGAAAGCATAGAATGCTGCTGCCGAAGACTCTCCAACAATTCCAATAGCTACGTTTCGAAGAGTCACAAAATCTTCTTCGTTGAGTATTGAAGGATTGTTTTTGATTATGTCGCTAACCCTAACCCATGAGCGACGAGATGGGTAAACAACTCCCATCTTACCATTAGAAGGTGGGTCAAGATGGATTGCACCATTCTTAGCAACAAATCCAATCACGAGTTTGTGAACCTTATTGTCAACAGCCCAGTGAATCCAGTCATTTCTCGTTGGTCTGAATCCATACACATTGAACCTGTCAAGAAGTGCGGGATCGAGTTCTGTTACCTGGTAACCATACTTGTCATCAAGCGGGTTTATAGCTGCGATAATCCTTGTGTGTTCAGGAAGCTTCAAACCATTCAACTGACGGTTGAGAGCCATATCCATAATACACTGGTAGACTTCCTGCTTTCCACGGTTGAACTCATCCAAGAAGATAACGAGCTTGGATTTCTCACTGCGAGGCCACCACTTCGGAGGACAGAACTCGGTAATCTTCTGAGTAATCTTCTCACCGTTATACTCAAAAGTAACCTGGCTTCTGTCAGGCAAACCGATAAGGTCACCAGCATCGGCCATCTGTCCAAGGAAAAGCATAATGATAGCATAACCCTTCTCGACGAAGTACTGCTTTATGAACTCGGACTTTCCGATTCCGTGAATACCAACAAACATGACTGCTTGATCTTCTGGAGTAATGTCCAGAATTTTCTTACAATCCTTGGCATTAAGCTCACTAAAGCTATCAAGTTGAACTGCGTCCATCTCACTCATTAAAAACTCCTTTCAAGAGGTTTTATTATTTGTCAAAAATTTCTTCTAACTCATCATCATCAAAGTCTTCGCCGTGTTCTATTAATCTAAGGTATTCGTTTACCTTTGTTCTTTTTTGCTTATGAGACTTTCCATTCTTTCGCTTTCCCCAGTTGTCATCTTCATTGAAGTAATTCTCCTTAAAAGTCTTACTCATTTCCTGTGCTCCTTTTACTAGTTCCTTCTACAATTTTGTTGGGCGTTGAAATATTTTTCTTTCTTTTTATCATTTTTGAGAGCCAACATTTGTCGCACGTTGTTACGTTTGTAGCATCAATCTGTCTCAAAAAATACTTTTTACAAAACTTACATCGGCAAATCTTTCCGTGAAGGACAATATCAACCTTCTCACGAAACGTATAAGTTTCTGTGATAATTCCCCACAAAGATATCTTTTTGAATAATGTTTTCATTTTACTATGAATGTTATAGTTGTATTCGTTGATTTCAGTGAACATTGTACAGTTATAACACTCTTTGACTTGGTTCCATATCAAACTTATGTGTTCGAACTGCCAGTCTCCCCTCTTCATAAAGTGACAACATCCATTCATCTGGTACGGCTTGTCCTTCCTGATAGTCCAGTAAGGACATAAACCTTCTTCATCGTAACAGTAGCATCCTTGAGGTATTGATTCAATAAGAGGCGCTTTATTTGATTTGTTGTATTTTCCTATTCCAAACATCCTACTAGAACCTTTCCGTCCACATATAATATAACATTAATATTTATTGGTGTCAATAGTTTCTCATAAAAAATATAAATACTAATTGAAGTATGGAGACAGCTCCGGCCAGAGTTTCTTTGCTTACTCAAGGATTATCCTTACTTCAATACTTCGATACAAGAAGCTTATACTATTCAAAAAGTATAGAATACAATGACAAAATTAAATCTAAGTTTTGTGTCAACAATAACATAAAACTTTTACAGAATTCAAACGTATTAATATAATTTTAGAATTCTATATGAGTCGACTACAAACCTAATTTGGAATTTACAATCGGAAACGGCGCTGTGCTTAACATCAAGTTTATCTTCAAACTTTTTAACAGAAACTTTAGATAGCCAAGATATAGTACGACAGTCCATAATTCTTTTGTAACTCCAAGGAGTTTTCAAACCAAAGGAGGAATATGCTTGATTTAGTAATGGAATATCAAATCCATTACCCCAAACTTTGAAATCGTCAATTAAATTATCTTTACAGAACTCAGACAACTTGTAAAGAGAATTCTTCAAATCAAATTCTCTGTGTGCTTGTATCTGTTTATTTCTAGCTTCAAATTCCTGACTCATCCAAAACTTTATAGTACTCCACTCAACCTTCCTATTTCCAATTTGTTCTTGAACTTCTGGATAAATCTCAAATTCATTTCCAGTCTCTCCTTCAAAATTGAAGGGAACTGCTCCTATTTCTATGACAACAGCATCGGCACAGACTCCAAATGTTTCTAGGTCAATCATAAGATTATCAAACTTATTCATCATTCAAACCTTTCTCTAAACGTTCTCTGGTTTCTTCTACTATCTTTTCGTATTCGTTTATCCAATCAACAATCTCGTTTATCTTATCGAGGATGTCATTGTCGTCAACTAGATATTTACTTTTTAGTCTTTCCATGAGCAATTCTCTCCAATACATTTTCTAAACAAAGTGTTAATTTATCGATGTTTTCTAACAGCACCATAAATGTGATAGCTAAGAAAATGAAAGCTAGACACGGAAAAAATAAACAAGAATTTCTATGAAATTTGAATACATAATTTATCTCCCACTCGTTTTAATAATGAATACGATTTATGCTTTACCAATGGGCATTCCAGCTTTTATGTAGCAATCAGTACAGTAGAATAAACCAGTTTCTCTGTTGAATGTTCCTTCGTTGTACCTTACATATTCCTCAGGTGTGCATTCACAATCTTCAGCTTCAATGATGTACTCTTTCAATTCTGAAGGATTCTTGTTACAAACCTTACATCTCATTTCCATAATCTCTCCTTACTATCTGTAAAGCTCTTTCTACGACTGGCTTCAAGTCACATCCATATAAACCGGCACAACTGAAACTATTAAGTTCCATAACGTGAAACTTGTAGTCAGAAGTTTGGCAAATATCAACGGTATACATTGGGTCTGGCTGGTAAACCATAGCAGTGTCAGCAGCCAATTCAAATGCTTCATCTTCCCACTTAGCAACATATTCAGATTCGTAATCTCTTTTGTATTGACTTCCTGAAATGATTTCACCTTCAGAAGCAATGAACCTCCACTCTGCTATAATGTCGTACCAGCTTGGTTTGGCTATAAGAAGTATATCATCTTCCTTACATCCCATCCTTACCCAGAACCAATCCTGGTTCCAGTAAGGTTCTCTGTACATAAAGACCATTCCTGTAAATGGCTTTAGTCCTGATGAAGGTCTTATGAATATCCTGTTAGTCTTATCCTCACCATACTCTTTGAGAATTGAGGGCATGTTTTTCTCTACGTTAGCTCTTGTCTCAAACAGACAATCACCATTGAAGAGAGGTAATCCAGCTTCTTTGAGAATTGGATAGTATTTGACACACTCGTAGTTATCAACTGTCAACCAAGGACCTGGCTTCCAGTTGGTTTCCTTCTTTATTTGAAGAGCTAAGTTGATTGAGGTCTGAGCCAATACAATGTCATCATCGTCGAAGAAGTTGAGCTTAGCACCATCGAATGGGATGTACTTCTCAGAACGGACAACACAACCTTGATTTCTTGCTTCTTCAGCAAGCACATCAAACTTATTGTCCATAAACCATTTTGAATTTATCATGTAATACCTACCATCTCTTTCTTTTATTATAATATAACATATTATACCAATGCTGTCAAGATGCTTCTTCCACATCTCTGTTTCTTTTCTAACGCATTCTGATTTCCATTCTCCAAAACCTTCTATAACGAACTTAATCATTTTTCTTCCTTATTTCATATCCAAGCTCATGAAGCTCATAAATAAGTTCACAGACAAGCGAAGCTCTTGTTGCTTGTTCTATGTAGTTGTAAAGTTTACCACTCTCGTCAAATTTAGCATTAGCAGCATTATGAAAAGAAGTATATAATGCGTTATACTCATCATGACCAAACATCTTACATAACTTATTCTTCATCTTTCTTCTCCACAAATTCTAGACAATCACAATATTTACATCCAACATTTTCCATATTATCGTATGAGTCAAAATGTCCACACTTACATATTCTATCGTCACCATAGTAAGGATTGTAAACATCGAGAACTATTTCTTTATATTATTCATCATCCTCTATCTTTTGTATCTTTACAGAAGAAGCTGTCATATTCAACTGATCGTAAATAAACTCCTCACAAGCTTCTTCCATCTCTTCTTCAGTTTCATAACCATCCAACCACAAATCAACAATAAACTTTGGCATAATTACTCCTTATCAACGTCTACAAATTTCTGAATGTAATCTCTATCCTTAGTAAAGATTGGAGGTTCTTTGTCAATGTAATACTCAGTTCTGATAGTCCCATCGTAATCGTAACCGACTGACACTGCTTTATTATCAACCACATTTATAGATGTCTGTTTCATTTCGGATACAAAGTACCTTTTATAAACACAACTACCCATCTTCTTCTCTGTATCAATGTCGTTCCAGTTGATGCCTTTCTGACTCCAAAGCATCTCCTGAATTTCATCACATGACTTTCCATGAAGTTCCTTGTGAGAAAAGACGGATTGACCTACCATTTGAATACTGTTTCTTGTGGCATCTTGTTGGCGCCAGATGAAGTAGTTCACCACTTCTTCTTTTGGAATACTAAAAACACGGGCATCAAAGAATGCTGGTTTACCAAATCCATAATTCTTGAAGAATATTCTGTTAAAATAAGCCGTACACATAGAAGCAGCAACAGAAACTATCTTCTGAACCTTATAGTCGAACCATGCCTGAGTCTTAAACTTTTTATAGTCAGTCAGGAGAAGGCTAATTTCATCTGACTGTGTGTACCCAAACTCACAACCTTCGATATTTTCTACCAAATTTCTTGTGGTGGTTGTCATACATTGTATTAAGTTTTCATCAAAAGGTCTTTTCATTCCTTTTGTGAATGTATGAAAAGCTTTACCGTCTAAACGAATTATAACAGGAGTCCTGCGAGTAAGTCTCGTTTGTGAGACAGACTCGTAGTTTGTTTTCATTCTGTCACCAAGTGAAGTTTTATCCATTATTCATTTACCTCTTTTTAAATCCATTTTCAAAATATACTGCAGGTTCCATTATCTTTTCCTCTTTGGGCACCACTTTGGTACTGGTGGAAGTTTCTCATGCCAATCAACATATCCTGCTATTAGCCTTGGTAATTCCTTAGGTGTTTTTTTATAGCAATAATAGTCAAAGGCTACCTCAAAAGAATCTCCAGTGTAGGTTCTCTTCTTTTGGCATTCTTTACATTCCAAACAATCCTTTATATAGATTGCTGTCTTACTCATTACTTTCTCCAAATGCTCTTACGAAAGCTTTTCCAAAATCTTTTTCTGAGTCTTCATCCTCAGTTTCTTCACTCTCACTTTCAATGTCTCTCTCGCTGTCAGTTGTAAATTCTGTTACAAAACACTTCTTGCCTTTTATCTCAGAGAAGTCATTACTATTATTGAATTGACAATGCTCAACATTCACTCCGAACTTCTCTAGTGCTTTTGATATAATAGAAACTAACTTCGTTTTACCTGATCTTTCCGCTCCAATCACCTGAATAATAAAATCATTTTTCATTGTTATTTCCTCATCTATTCTCCGATCGTATAAAGTTAAGTTCTTTCATAGCCCTTCACAAGCGTATCGTTGTACCACTTTCTTCTTTCCAAGTTCATAGCAGTACCCGACTTCTCGCAACCAGGTCTAACCCAAGCAATGTCAGCATCGGATGCCTTTGTCATTGCGAAGTCTCTATCCGCACCGCTATTGAAATTTCCGATGAGAGTAAACCCTGCGTTGTGTCTGGGATTGTCAAACATATGGTAAATGGTTACTTCCTTTACACCCATAGCCTTTAGATACTTTTGTGCCAAATCATCAACACCCTCACAATCACCAACCACGAAACTTACATCTGATTCGTTGATCTTATTCCACAGAACAGGTTCGTAATGCTTAATGAATTCTTCTTCAGTAATGTTCCTGTGACCCGAAATGAAATAAGTCTTACTCATTAAACCTCCATATAAATGCGTGCGTTATTTATAACAACAAATCCCCATGTAACAATTGCTAAACCGTCAATGAATGTTGTGAACTCAGGTGTAAAGTTGAGTAAATATACCTCTCTTTACATGTTGATGGAAACAAAAACATGGAGCCTATGTTCATCACTAACAGAGCTACAAGAATGATGTTAATTGTGTGGATCATATAGAACCTTTCGTCGATTGTTTATAAAAAATATAACATGTTATGGCTCCCATGTCAAGAAGCCATAACATTTGATTAGCACGAAGCAGGACCTCCTGCCCAACGTGATTCCATCTTGTCAAGCCTTTCCCAAACATCTTTGGCTGTTATGTACTCTGATTGTACTTTACCAAAATTATCAAAGCTACCATACCAACTCTCAATACATTCTGCGAGAAGAACTTTTAGTTCTCCAAGACGAGGCTTTGGTGAAATAGCATTTTGAGTTAGTGCCTTCTTCTCAAGAGCTTCAAGTCTTTCACTTACAACTCTTTCAAATGTCTTCCATTCGCCCCATTCACCCTTTCTCATTGCCTTACACTCTTCCTTGTTTCTCATAAGGTCAATGGTTCCCTCGTCAAGAAGTTGGTTGAGTTGGTCAAGAAGTCTCAATGAATGATAAGCCATCTTGGTATCGTAACCCCACTTGTCAAGGTACTCCTGTCTTTTAGGAGTCTCTGCTTTACCTCTTTCAACACAACGACGGATTCGAGCAACTTGCTGAAATAAGTATCCTTTGAAGGCATTGAATGTCCTCATAGAAAGAAACTTATGCTTGTTATCTCTGAGCATCCAAGCAATGTCAGTTCCAAATGTAACAAGATGTCTCCTTACAAAAAGAACTTCAATAAGGTTTGGAGAACCCTTTACTCCAGCAAGATAGAAAAATCTTACGAGACTGTTCCATTCACCTTCAACATCTGAATGAGTACTATCTGGAATAACAATACGCTTGTTCTCACCCTTGACTTCCTTGAACTCAAAGTTTGGAACAGTCTCAAATCCAGGAATGTATCCGTACCTTTGAGGCCATAGATGTTCCTCTTTTGGCATAACAAGAGCAACAATGTCAACGTCTGATTCTGGAGTTGCCAATCCGTAAGCCTGGCTTCCCATAATACATTCGTAAAGAAGATTTGACGAAAGCCATTGCTCGTCCTTATTGAATCTCTCTCTTGCGAAGAGTTCAGTATAAATCATTTTTTACCACTCCTTTTATCATTTAATCCAATAGTTCCTCAGCATCTCCTCCATATATACTTCTTATCATTTCTCTCAAAGTCATTTCTACCTCAGTTCATTTCTAACAACCTTCTCATTCATCCAATGTGTTCCTGTCTGTACGTGGTTCTCTCTCACGTACTTTACTACTGAGGTTCCAAAATCATCGATTCTGAACCTATCAAAAAGCCTCACAACATATCCTTCGACTTCATCCTTTGAAGTCCTAACATAATCATTGAAAGCTTTCTGGATTGCTGAGATGTTATATTCTCCCGTGTAAATTACGGGAACTGTAGCAAGCTCCAAAATATCTGAAATCAGTTTGGTTTCATTCCAATCAAGACAAACGTCGTTTTCCCAAGCAGAAAAAACAAGGAAGTAGTCTTCTAAGTTCTTGTAATGAATGGAGTGCTTGGCATAAAGGTTCTCACCACATACCCTGACATTCTCTCCAATAATACCCATTACTTTCTCTGCCCAAATCCTTTTTACAAATGTACGTGAAGGATGATTAGCAGAGTCCATAGAACGAGCATGGATACCTTTATGATACATTGAAGTATTCTCACCATCCATCTTTATGGTTACAACAACTTCCTTATCAATAAAGTGCTCATCAGTGCTTAGCACCTTATCATCATTGGTTGCTCCCGGAGACCAAGGGAGATGAAATGTTCTCGGATACTTGTACGTTCTCATAATGACAATCCTATTTGACCTTCAGATTCAATCCTCTCTTTTTCCATTCTCCAGTACCAAAGCACCAATTACACAAAACCTTATTGGGACATGCTACAAAGCAATCGAAAAGTTCGCTGAACTCAACTTCAATAGCCATCCACCTTCCATCAAGTTTATAGCTACTATTCCAAAAAGTTTCAAGCTTTTTTCCACAACACATACAGATATGAATAATTTTGAAGTGTCTTATCTTATCAACCTTGTTCTTTCTTTCTTGCCAAGTAGTCGCATAGTCAAACATTGTATTCTATTCAAGACCGTGACCAAGAATAGTTCCTATCACACCCACAAATTCTACTTCACTGTCTGACCTATCAAAAGCTCTCACCATGTCTCCTATCATATCCATTACTCTGCGAAGGAAGAACAAACAAATGGCACACCACATAATGAAGGTAAGCATATCTAATCCTTTCTTACTTTTGAAGATTTTCGCTCTCTTTGAGAATAAGCTCGATTACTTTACTAATCCTACTAACAAGAGGAATCACAGCATCGATTGGGTCCTTACTGAGATTGTCCGCGTACTTCTTGACATACTCATAGGTATTCTTGGTTCCTGCCTTCAGTCCAAACATTCTCATAAGTACAGAAGCTCCGAACTCTGCGACGATCTCCTGGACTTCGTCCTGACCAGTCTTAATTTTTCCCTGAACTTTGGCATCGGCAACATGAGCTAATTCGTGGAAAAATGTCTGTTGGTTATCAGTCGCCATAACGATTTCTCCTTTTTCAGGAGAAAAGTAAGCATAAAACGATGGGTTATCGAAAGTCTGCTTGACTTTGATACCCCACTTCTCAGCGACTTCCTTACACATGAACTCAGGTAAATCTTTATCGATTTTGTAGTCGACTTCCTTACCTTCAGTCTTCTCAACAGGCCAGACGGGAATTGGTTTGAAGCCAACCAGGATTACCTTTTTCTTTTCCTTTCCGTTACTGTCAAGAATAGGATTTCCGTTTTCATCCTTCTCAGGAATCTGAAACATCTTTGGAGCAATGATACAGAATGATCCACCCTTCATTACCTTACGTCCAATTTTGAACCAGCTTTTAACACCCCTCGCATCAAAAGTATTGTGTCTCATCATAATAAGACGGTTGAGTACACTCCAGTTGTCGGAAGGAATGTCCCGACCACGACGAAACATTGACTTTGCGATTGTCTCAAGAGACTCAGGCTCCTTGAACATTTCAATGAGTCCGTTAATCTCAGCACGGACTTTGTCGTTAGTTAGCATTGATCTTGCCATTGGGAATTCTTTCTTTTGATTACATATATAATATAATCAATTACGCAGTATTTGTCAAGAGTTTTCTTTGCGAACTTCTAAAATTCTTCTCACGATCTCAATAAATCTCTCTGGCTTCATCTTGCTTGTAACATGAGGCTCAACAACATTAATCAGTGACTGAGGAGCCTCTAGTCCATTCTTCTCAATGAATGACTTGATTGCTTTCTTCCTTGATTCTATGAGCTGAGGACCACGATTGTTGATTGTACCATTCTGTATGGATTTCTTCTCTATCTTTTTTATCAGACCGAGCTTATTAGCTTCTGAAAAATGACGACAGTTCTTACGAAAACCAAATCCAGCACAAGAACAACTATTCTTAGTGATAGTATATTTCTTTCCACTTGTGCTGGTACAGACCACGGCATTACCATCAATCTCGAATGAGTCTTTGTTTTCGTTCATACATATAATATAATCAATTACGAAGTCATTGTCAATAGTTTTCTTCAACTCTTTTCTTAGGCTTCCATATAAAATGTTAGGGAAGGACCGAAGTCCTCCCCTATTACAATCACAACTCATCAATCATACTCATACCAGTTTTGACAAACATGTCTATCCTTTTATTCAAAATATTTCCAGATTGGATTGCTCCATCGATTTCTTCTATAATTTCATCTACACCATCCAATCCTTTATTGACCTGGAAATATCCAACCAAATCATCGTACTTCTGAACTGATTGAGCAACTTTTTCGCACACATCTTCTGCGATAACGATCTGAGTTTCAAATTGTTCTTGTTTATCTCTTATCTTGTCTTTCAAGATATTTCTCAAATTTTCAGTTTTGTTTTCGTTGGCTCTCCTTGTAAGCAATTTGAAAAGATGGGAACCGTCTGATTTACATTTATTAACAGTCCTAACCAATGATTTGTGTTTAGACTTTATACTATCTAAACGAGATTCAAGCCTTATAATGTTCTGATCGGCAAGATTTTTTTCAGAAATGTATTCTTTCATTTGCGTATAAGCATCTTTGATTTCTTCTCTTGTTTCTTCTGATTGATCTTTGGTTTCTGTTAGAGAAGTGCCTAATGATTGTTTAGCCAAATTAATCAAAGACAAATTTACTTCTCCTCCACAACCAACCATAGAGATAAGAAAACAAGACACCATCAACAACATAACAAGACGCTTCTTCATACGTCAACTCCTTTGATAAGATTAAAGATTGTTTAGTCTACTTTTAATATAATATATTCTAAAATAATTGTCAAGAAGTATAAATACATTTAGAAGTTAGAAGACATCATAGATTTCCTTTCTACATATAATATAATGAATGTCAGACGAAATGTCAATACCTGATTTCAGATATTCAACATTTCATCATAGTCCAAAATAAGTCCGATATAATTATCAACGTGGTTCTGGTATTTGTCCACAAATTCCGAAAAGGAATTATAAAGCTCAAGACACTCCATTGCCTTATTTTCATCACGGAGAATCATTTCGATTCCTTTCTTTTGATTTGGTTGTAGACCAGAGCCATTAGGTTGGCTGAAAAGAAAAGTATTGAGGCAGTTAATGCTTACCACTTCCCGTCCAGATTACCTACAATCATGAAGAACGAAGCAGTGACAAGCATACATCTGATAAGAGTCTTCATTGAAATCTCCTCCATTCATCTATAATATAATGTATGGAGAGAAGATTGTCAATAGTTTTCTTCAAAAAAATATAAATTTATGAATTCTGATTGTGAGGCATCTCATCCTTTATTAATTCACGACAATGCGTAAGCACAAAACCCAATCTATTTTGACCTTGCCACTGAGACATATCATTAGCTCTTGGGTCTTCCTTTCTTAGACCTATTCCCCAAACTCGGTCATATGGAGAAGCTTCTACGAGTATCGTATCTCCTGTGCTTAGTAAAGCTTCTCTATGCTTTTCATTTTGGCTGAACTTTAGTAAGTTTCCATCAAGCACTATCATCGTGGAATAGGTATCCCAAATAGTCTGATTGAAGTTCTTTACTTGTCTTCCCAGGTCTTTTTGCTCTCTTGGAGAAGTAGTTGACATAATCTTCTTGAATGTCTCACTATCACTAAAAAGTAATGCTTTCTGGGCCATCATGTACTGCTCGGCACAGTTATACATCAAACCACTCAAGTCAGCGAATGGTGAAGTACTCCATTGCGTCAGGTACTTATCTTGCCAAAAAAATGTAAACTTCATATTATTCCTCTCAACAAATCTCTGATTGTTGTGTTGTGGTTGTTTTACTTTCAACTTTTTTTCTTTCCAAAAAAGAAATTGTCAACTTTGTCAAGCAAATCTTTTATCATATGATATCTCCATTACGAGCGAAGTAATCAAGAACAATCCAAGCCTTGGCACTAAACTTCTTATTTGGTTCTTCAAGTAAATTGATTACATCTCGCTGGCTCATTACGAACGCTTCTATATCTTCCGATGATTCTAGGAATTCACTACTAACATCACCTTCACATTCAACATAAACCATAGACACAGATTCGTCTGTCATACCAGCAGAACTGTAAATGTAAGGACTGTGTTTTATGACTCTTCTAACTTTCAAACCAGTCTCTTCCGTTAGTTCTCTTTTAGCCGCTTCTATTGGACTCTCCCCTTCATTGACAAGACCAGCAGGAAATCCATACTCAAAGTCATTGAGTGGTATTCTTTTCTCTTTTATCACAACAATTCCCAGATTTCTTTTGTACCCAGTTTCGGTCCACGGTGGAACAAAACCTCGATCAACTACGGCCACTATCACAACAGCTTTCACTCCACCGGGACGTTGACACCAGACCCAATGCTTGGTGTTGCCAAGATTATCCTCATACTCAGTGTTATTGAATTTGAGAAAAGGTGTTTCTGAAATGACTTTATTATCTTTGATTCTCATTACTTCTCCTGAATGTAAAGCGAATTTTTTGTAACATACCTAACTATCTTAGGACTTGTCAATAATGCTGCCAAATTGAAGTATCCTTTACTAAACATTCCCCTAAGATATGTAGAACTAAACCAGCATCCATCAAGAGAGATAAACTTGTGTGGATTCTTTTTTATACCAATCTTGATAGAACAATTATTTTCCTTTGCTGTTTGTACTATTAGCTATACATCCGTCAGCAATATCTTTATGGGATATTGTTGGTGGATTAAAAGAGCCTCCAAATATTCCAACTTTTTTCATCTCAATTTCCTTATGGAAGGACTATTCCACCCTTTGTTCTTTGTCCACCAGGCATTCCCGGTTTTCCACCTTGTAGCACAGAAACAATCTGATTGAAGTTCTGATTGAGTACATTTGTATTGTGAGAGTTAATCTGTACCATCTGAGATATTGATGCGAAATCTTCGAAAAGAAAATCGACTGCTTTTTTCAAATCACCCTTTGTTACCGGCTCATCTGGATTTGAATTCAAGTCTTCGTAAAATTCTTCCCATTCTTTCTTTCTCTTCTCAGCGTACTCCTTCATTTCTTCTTCAGTCATCTGATTTTTTTCTTCAGCCATTTTAACTCCTTATTTCATTATGAGGTTTCTTGGAAACAAACTACCAATCTTTATGAAAGCAACGATTTTCTTGTGATATAGAAAGGCCAATCTCTCTTGAACTGGGAGCTTTCCATCCTGGTAATAACGGGGTGCGACCTGAGCTTTTCAATCTTATCTTTGACAGTTAGATATTTCATGTAAATCTTCCTTTCAAAATTTTTCAATCTTGTTTATCAAAGTTTGGCCACAGCAATAAGCGCACCAGCTTTCTTCATACGTGCAATAGACTTTTCTCTATTGTCAATATCGTTACAGAAAATACCGTTCTCCATATCCATCCATGTGATTGCGTTCTTGAAAATATAAACTCGAATACCTCTCTTGAGCAATCCCAAGACAGCAGCTTCCACACAGATGTTTCCAACAACGCCATATACCCAAGCTTCTGTCACGTTGTTTTCCTTCAACCATCTATCGACCTTCTTATTACCAAGGCTCGAATCAAACACATCATAAGTCTGCTTCTCGAAGATGACAGCATTCTTACACGAAGTTTCTCGAATACTTGCGGCACCTTCAGTGCCACTCATACAGTGCCACGGAAAAGGCCCTCCATTGGCTTTCATTTCTGGCTCAGTCCCGTCATGTGAGTCATTGAATTTGAGAATTGGAATTTTTTGGCTCTTAGCGAATTTTGTTATCTTCGCAAGAGTAGGACGGATTTCGTCGGCATCAGGGACGGGCAGTGCTCCACCCTCGAAAAAGTCACCAAGGGTGTCAACGTCAACAAAGACCTTCATAAACAACTCCTTTTTGATTGTTCAATTATAATATAACATATTACCGGATGTGTGTTAAGATATCAATTCAAAATACTTTTTGATGACTTTTGTTATTGTAGCCCAAAAAGCGATGCTCTCAGTCCTCTTAGCAGATTTTATTCTATTATCCACAAACCTTATGGCACTTTCTAAGGACATTGTTTCTCTCAATAATCCTTTTATTATTCTTTCAAGCTGATTAGCCAATGTCTCATCTGGGGTTTTACTTTGTAGTTCAGCAAGTTCTTTCATCATATCAAAGAACTCAAGCTTCTTCTCTTTATTCCTCATAGTAAGGATTTACCTCTCTATCAAATTGGTTCTCTGTGTCGTAAGTCTTCCAATGAGAATTGTTCGCATTACCCATACAATTGTTCGGATCAAACATACGACATACTCCAAACCTGTCATTGTATATCGTACAAACGCCACTATATTCGTTTATCTTATCATAATACTTACAATCATCATTTACAATAATAGCCCACTCGTTTTTCTCATTTACAGCCAAACTCATATTCTTATGAGCTATTATCCACTTACAGTAGTCAATAGTGTGTCCATCCATTATGTTTGGTTGTGGTATTGGTATTGCCACGAACTGACAGCATTTACCACACTTATTACATTTCTTCGTCAATCTCATCTACTCCTAATTCTGCCGCATATTTCTTTTGATTCTGTTTCTCTTCTTCAAAATGTGAATCACAGAGAGTTCTCTTCCAATCGAGAGAGCCTCTATATTTTCCAGGCTCTCCACAAAATTCACAAACTGTATAAGATTTATCTTCACATTCTCTAATAACTTCATACATTTCTTCTGTTGGTTTATCTATCCAGATTCGCAGACCTCCAAACTTTTCTTTGATGTCAAGTATATTGACTTCAATATCCTCAGACAACGCAGCAATCTTTGTTATCATTTCTTCTATGATAGGATACCACCCTTCACCAACATGCCAATCGTTGTAGTTATATCTATATCTTACCATTTATTGATTCCTCTTTTTGTAACTTCATCTCTTGAGTCATGGCAGCTAACATTGTTGATAAGTCAACCAAAGATGTATCCCAAACAGTAACTCCACCACCAACTTCATCTGAATAATAAATTCTTCCACCAACTTTATTATCATCCCAAAAAAGATAACACCCATTTGGTAAATCAATTCTATTATTCACCTTCTTCATCCTCATCGTCTTTTAGATTCTCAATGTAATCCATCATTTCATCAACTGACTTGAATGACTTTCCTCTTTCTTCAGTCATATTCTCAATCTCTTTAACCTGGTTTTTCAAACCTTCAAGAGTCTCCTGAATTTCATCCTCATCATAACTAATAAATGTCATTTCCCAAAGACAACGAGCAACAATATCTGCTTTCATAAGTTGAATATTATTAGCAGTGTTCTCGTCAATTTCCATATTCAACCACTCACTCCAATTACTGAACTCAAGAGCACATTCTTCACTAGAGTTCGGAAAGAGTTCTGCGTCTTCAGTATCCTTATGAAGAGTTCCATTCCTACCGAAAACATTCCAATACCCTTCCTCAATCAAGTTCCCATCTGGTTCAACAAACTCAATACAGATTCTCATTTTAGTATCTTCATAAGATTCATAATTGATTAGTTTGAAGTAAGCATCTCTATAAGATTCTAATGAATCATCACTAATGTCAAAGTTTGACTTTAGAGAATTTGCTACACTATCCCAATCTGTATCTGAAATCAATTCCTTAAACTTCATTGTTTTTGCTAAGCCTCTCGATTGATTTTATACCAAGTTCCATCTTCTGCCTTGCTGATGTGTTAGCAGAGTGGACTTTTATTACAGGTGGCTTGAATTCATCTAAAGCAACAGCCATTTCAATCCATCTAATTACATCATAACCAGTTCCTCTTTCGTCGTCACCAAGGTCATGATCCAAACTAATCTCTGTAACTTTGTTTGTCTTCAACAGTTCTATTGCTTCATCAGGCCAGTAAACTCTCTTCCAGCCTTCTGGTGTTTGTCTCTCATCATCTAAAAATACCTTTATTTGTTTATTCCTCCATTTATCTTTCCAGCAATCTCAAACTGGCTCCACAAATGTCCAGCAAATCTACTCTTCTCTTCACCATCAACATAAATGATTGTTGTAGGCATGGCACTGACGTTAAGAGCTTTCTTTACTTCTGGAGTGTTTGTTATCTGGAAATAAGAAATTTCTTTTCCATGGCTCTCAAGTATTCTAATAGCTTGCCTTGCGTAGTTCATAAACTTTCTACAAGGAGCAGTGTTGAATGCTACAAACAGAACCGAAGCACCTTCTTTCTTTATATCACTTGGACTTGTTATTTCTAAAATACTCATATATTTTCCCAATCCTTTGACTGTTAGTCCGAAGATAATGATAAAATCAGTCAGTGGCCAGACGATTGATCCAGCAATTGCTGAAAGGATATCCTCATCTTATTACTATAATCAAAGTAATAGTAAATGTTCTCGATCATATCAATCTCCAATCATTTTTATAAACTGATCCTCACTGAGAATCTTTGTTCCATAACTTCTTGCCTTGTTTGCTTTACTTGATGTAGAGTTTACATCTGCCATAACGAGATAGTCTGTGTCCTTTGACAATGAGCTTGGGCATTCCCCACCAACGGACTTTACAAGTGTTTGAGCATCCTTTCTCTTTATATTTAGAGCACCAGTGAACACAACCTTCTTTCCACTGAAAGGATTGCCTGTATTGGAATTCTCTTCTCTTGACTTTATATTTATTCCAACATCTAACAAATCTTCTATTATCTTAATCTTCTTCTGAAGACCTATAATAATTGCTCTTGCTGTTTCGATACCAATTCCCTTTATCTCTGTCAACTCATACTCCTGAGCATTCATCATCTTCTTTAATGAGTCGAATCCATTCTTTTCGAGAAGCTCAGCAGTCTTACCAGAAAAGTTAGGAATATTCAAACCGGCAATGAACTCTGACAATGTAACTTCCTTCTTACTATTCAATGTCTCTATGATTCTACTAGCACTCCTTGTCTTGAATCCGTCAATCTCACAAATGAGATGTGGCTCAAGTCTGTAAAGATCAGCTGGAGTCTTAACATAATCAGCATCATACAACTTCTCAAGAGTTGCCTCAGCGATTCCCTTGAGGTCTAACTTCTTCACCCACTTCTTCAAATTTCCAATCTGTCCACCCTTACATTTGTCATTCTTACAGACAAGGAAAACTCCATCCTCATATGCCTTTTCTCCACAGACAGGACAGAATTCAGGGACCTCAAGCTTAGGTCCTCTCTCACAACCAGGATGGTCACTCAAGTTCTTCACAACCTTGGGAATGACATCATTGGCTCTCTCTATAAGAAGTATATCCCCTTCATGTAAATTAATACTTCTGAATATTTCCAAGTTGTGAACTGAAGCTCTCGAAACATTTACACCCATCAACTCAACAGTATTCATAATAGCAACAGGAGTTATCCTTCCACTATTACCAAGTTGCCAAACAGAACTCTTTACTGGTGTTTTAGCCTTATCAGAAGTAAACTTCCAAGCAATCATTCCCTTCCAGTTCTCATGAAGCAATCCAAGGTTCTCAAGAATTTCAATTCTGTTTGGCTCTATTACAAGTCCATCTATTGCGTGGTCAAGACCAGCACGAATCTCTTCCTCGTACTCATTATAAACAATCTTGGCTGTCTCTGCGTTACCTACAAAGTGTTTACATGTCTTCAATCCAAGATCATGCTCTATAAAATCATATACATTTTTCTTTGTTGTGAAATCTCCACTTGCGTAGTAGTACTCAACATACAGATATTCGCAGTACTTACCATCATAGTTTCTTGCGATACCAGAAGCACCATTCCTTACATTCTGATATGTCCTTTCACCACGAGATTCACAAACAAGATTGACGGAATTGAAGTCATTATTCTTCAACATCACTTCACCACGAAGACTTCCAGTATAAGGAATTGGAAGCTTCCGCTTTACGTTTTGCATCCTCAATACGTTGGTTGTTATATCCTCACCTATTGTACCATCACCACGAGTTGTTGCTCTAATGAGATTACCCTTCTGATAATCCAATGACAATGATATTCCGTCGAGCTTTTCTGAAATAACAATGTCCTGCTCCATCAAACCAACATTGGACAACCACTTCATGAACTCATCAACAGTGTTGACTTTATTACACGATCTCATTGGAATGAGATGCTTTACCTTATTCCACTTTGTATTCACTGGTACAGGAGCACCAATGGTTTTAATGAATGGATCATCTGGCCAATGTTCAGTGAACTCATCCTTGAGCTTATCAAACTCAGCATCAGACATTATACTAAAAGACTTATTGTAGTACGCATCCGAAGCATTGATAAGTGCTCTTTTCATTTCTTCATACGACATTGATGGTTCACAGTCTATCATATCGTGATCTCCTCAATAATTATTCTTTTTTGAACTTAGATATATTTGGTCAACGAGAGCCTGAGCAAAGTCATCCAGAGAAATCTGTCCAAGAAAAACAACTCCTTTTTCATTGAGACTTCTTATTGCTTCTACTATTGCTTCCTTATTCAGGAATGCTTTTAGGTAATCTTGAACTTCAGTATGTGGTGGTAATTCTGTCAATCTACAAGATAGATTACTAAAACCTCTTGATCTATCACCGGACTTAAAAAGCCAAAGACCATCTGGCATATAATCAGTATCCAGTCTAGTGCCTACCTTAATATATCTCTTGCCTTTTTTGATATACAACGTATCCAAATTATTCTCCTGAAAAATATTCTATTATAAATATAACATATTCCAGAAAAAATGTCAATATCTTTCTTCTCCAACTACACATGGTTGAAAGTCAAGAGTTCCATCTGACGTACTCCCACGACTGAAGTCGTGGGTTTCCCGCTCACTCTCGTAAACCTTTATCGTATTTTTTGGGGTCAAAAAAAGAACTTCATGTTAAACGTCTTTGCTGGATAGACATTAACATTAGTTCTTTTCTTTTTCTTTTCTATAAAGTAGTACTCTACAAAATTCATCATTATGCCTTTGGAAGAGGGCACCACTCAGGAATTCTCCATTCAAAGTCCTTCACACAAATACGGTTTGGACTGTCTGGATGCTTACATCCTCTTGTTCCAAAATCCATAATGTCAACATAATATGGACAATCACGAACGCTATGTATTACCTTGACGTCACCGTCAACATTTACAAGTCTTTTGTCAGCTTCTTTTCTCACATGCCCAAGTTTCTCTTGAAGATATTTTTTATACTCTTTCATTATGATTCGCCCCCCATTCGTCTATAGATAGAACAGCAACTAATCTACCATCAAAGTCTTTACGAATTTCGTAAATTTCACCATTATCCATTTCTACTGTATCTATAACTTCATCAGAAACATTAGACAAATCTTTTTCTACAGGTATTTCTCCATGATCTAATGTATTAATTGAGTCATGATCTTCAGCAAGTCTTCTTGCCTTGAACTCAGAAAATGATTCTTCTTTCTTTACAGGAAGATTAAGTCTCTTCTTTATCTTATTCTTGTCTTCTTTTGATATGCCTTTTATACCATCTACCCAGCCGACAGCAGTCTTGGTAGAAGAACCCTTCATCTTATCCTTGAACTTCTTTACATACATATCAACCTTATCTTCAGTTGACTCTGAGAGATTGAGTCCTTTCTTTTTTGCGTACTCCTTTGCCTTCTCCTTAGAGTCAAATTCCATGTCTACCATCTTAGAACCATCTTTTGTATTCAATACATAAACTGCGGTTTCACCCTTACCTTTCTTGGCAATCTTTACTGAGTCGCCCTTCTTGCCCATATAACCTTCTGTCTTCAGATCATATGATCCTTCACCCTTATCAAGCTTATCATCTTTCTTGTATGTCATGTACTTCTTATTAGGCTTGATATCCTTTGGTTCTTCGTATGGTGTCTCAAATTCATCGGAGACCAATGCTTCTCTTTCTTCTGTGTCAACAGCTTCCTGAGGAACCATCTTTGTCCAAGTTATCTTACCAACAGGATTACCAGGAATGGTTTCACCTGTTGCCTCAAACTTCTGGTCAGCAGTATCGTCAATAAGGTTGTAACCCTTGACCTTCTTTTTGACTGCTTCTATGATTGACTTGATGGACTCAATCTCAGAACCATATGTGTAGAAGTTTAATGGTTGCTTCTCTTTTACCCATTGGTCAACTGCTTCAGCAAATGCCTTGTAAATCTTCGGATCGTTGTCACCAACACCAATCCTGTGGGATTTGATGTTTTCGAACTCAAGCATCCAACTAGTGTTGTCATCACAACCACCAGCTATTGATGTAGCAAGAAAAGCATAAGTCACTCCATTAACATCAAATCTTGTCTCATATTTTCCCATTAAACCATCATAGATTTGCTGAGCTTCAAGCTTTTCACTAAGTTGATTTAAAAATCCCATGTTTTATCCCCTTATCTTCTTAGTGCGTCGGCACTAGTGTCTCTTACGTTTCTATCTGCAAACTCTACAACAGCACCATAAAAATTGTCAAGAGCAGCTTTGATAGGTTCATAATCATCGTCACCATGAGCATTTATGAAATCCACAAACGCTCCTTCTATATCTTGCAACATCTTAGCTGTGCTTCCACCAAGACCACCATAGTTATCTGAAATCTTTTGAATAGCGGCCATGTAATCTCTACCTTCTATATTCTCGTTGACGTATGAAGAAACATCATCTTCGCCAAGAAGATTATCTAAATTGTATTTTAGATTTTTCATAATGTATTACTCCACTATAGACTGAAGTGTTCTAACAACTTCTCTTGGGTCAACTCTCATTTCACCAAGAATGTGAATCATGAATTTAGCAAAATCGTTAGAATTCAATTCACTAATCTGACTCTTAAAGCTATCTATATCGTTATCTACGAAAGTATTGTAAATACCAGCAAACCTTTCCGATAAATGTTCCTGAGATGTGTATTCAGTAACTTCATCTTCGCCTAAAAATCTTTCATAATTGCTCATAATATTCTATCTCCCATTATTAAATTTTCCCGTCACCAATGTCCTTATAAACTTCGTCTGAAAGTTCATGCATCTTAGTCAATGCTTTCCTCAATGACATTTCAGCATCGAATGCTGCTTCAGCATTTTTACCAGGAGTGAGTCCGTCGATATAATCAGCGGCAGCCTGGACAGCTTCTATATGCTTGACAATATCATCTACACCAGCATCGATGTCCTTTTCGTCACCATCATCATTTACTTTTGCGGCAATCTTCTCAGCAGATGCCTTTTCTTCATCGTCAACCATCTTGTCAAGTTCGTACAAAATCTTTCCCATAGTTACGCTCCTTATCTTAAATCTATAAGTCTGTCTTCCAATGCTTTTACAACCACATTCTTTATTTCCTGAAAGTTGTAATTCCTTTCTCTATTCCAATCCTCAAGAGTTTTACTGACAATCGCAACGATACTTTCAACATCTCTTCTGTCCATTTCCAAGTTATTCTTTTCTATGAACTTGTCAACGGCATCATAATCCATTTCTTCTTCAGCATCACCAGGAACTCTCTTGAGAGTTGGATACTTACGGATACCCGCAACATTTCCAACATTAGCATTGTCTGATGAATATGATGGGTCTGCCATCATCTCTTCCAAAAATTTAGTAAATCTACTCATTGTTTCTTTCCTCAGGCTTTCATTATAAGCTCTTTGATCTTTTCCTTAGATAATTATAATCTATGAGTATTTATAGTTTAAGTAACTAAAAATTCAATACATTTACGTATTGTCTCATTCTCATTTTTATCAAAATCCTTTCCAAACAACTAATAAGGAAGTATTTTACATCAAACTTTTACATTTTGAATAAATTGCTTTACTTTATTCAAGTCTTTTTCCAAATCTATATTATTGTTCAATACAAAATCCACAGCAGATTGTATCACATCTCCTAGCTTTGGTCCTGGTTTAATGTCACTTCTTAAAGACATTACCATTTTACCGTTAACAATTTTCCTAATACTTTCAGTGACACTCCACGGGGCAAGCCCCGTGGCTTCTGCTTAGTTTTCTAAGCATTCTTTTTCTTGCTTCAACGACAGTTCTATTGAACCATCTCCACATATTTCTCATCATCTTGATAAAAACTTTCTTTTAAATAATATTCATCGAATATCATTTGTATACTCCATTACTAAATGATAAGTCTCTTGTCGCATAGAAATAGTTTCCATCAAAAGCTAATCCGTCTGCTTTCACAACAGCAATGGTTGTCACAGGATTACTTCCAGTCATTTGTGCGTATCTATATGCTGTTTCTCTATCAGGAGCAAAGTATGTGTTTGTTTTGAATTTTTCCGATCTAAGTATCTTATTTAGATTTGACTTTGATGTTCCGTGGTGAAGTGTTAGATAAAGTTCACCGTCTATGTAATTCTTGGGAACATTAAACTTTTCTACACCCTTCAAAACCGAATCCATAAATGCGTCGTTGGATTCGTGGAACTTTGCCGTAAGAGAAGGTTCTCTCAGTTGCCCGGCAAAGTACTGGTCTATCTTTCTTATTATGTTTGTTGGATTGATTGGTTGGTCAAACTCTTCATAATATCTTCCACCCTTACCATTTAGCTCCAACAACACCTGGTCAACACTGTTTATATATCTTCTCAAAGCATTTCTTTGTTGTTGTGTTACCGGTGATTCAATATCAATGAGACCAACATTAGCATCAATTCTAATAGGACCAAGTTTCTGAAAAGCAATCATTCCATCAGAGCCACCTTGAGCAGCCGGGTGATCTATATTCTCTAATGCTCTTCCAATTTCTCTATGATCCATTTCTCTACCACGAGCGTATGTATTACCGAACTTTCTGCCTGATAAATCGAGAAGCTTACCGTCTCTCATTATATATCCTGCGAACTTTAGATTGTTTGTCAAACCGAATCTTCTTCTCACCTCATTGAGAACTTGTTCATCGGTGGATACTTCCTTCTTCTCAACAGCTCTTTTTATAGCTTCATAATGATGCGGTAATGCTTCCTTATTGATTGGTTTATTTCTGTCAAAAAAGTTCCTTTTCAAAATTGCCTTGACATCATCAGGACCTCTCCAATCAAATCCCTTACGCTTCATGTAAGTGTTTATCTTACTGAAAACTGTTTTAGGAACGTCATCCAAACTGTTGATTATTATTTTGTCATCAAGGACCTCAAAGTCCTCTCTTATATAGAAAGCTTCGAATCTCATTGTATCCTCTTACATAGCATGTGTTGGTACTTCTTCAAATTCTACTTCTTCTGGATTTTCACCCATCTCTCTGAGTTTTCTAATAGCGAACTTCTTTGGCATTTCAGTAGGTGTATATCCCCAACGAACTTCTCTTTCTTCCATAGGTTTATGACTGGTATCAAAAACGAACTCAAGATATCTACCTTGTGGATTAGGAACATCTCTTGAAACCTTTACAACAATATCACCACTATCCTGGATTTCCTTTCTCCATTTGAAAGTTCTACCTATTTCCATTTCATCGTCTTTCCAATCTCGATCTCTTCCAAGAGCCTCTTTAAGATATTCATTAAAAGCCATTATTCTTCTCCTTCATCTTCCATTGCTTCTTCTTTAGTATCGTGAACAGTTCCTTCCGGATGTTGTGGTGGTGAGTATATTGCGTAGAGCTTTATACCTTCTTCTCCAGCAATAATGTTATGTTTCACACCACCTGGAACTATAAAAGCCGAACCGTCTTTTATGTCATACTTCTTACCGTCCATAACCAGTTTACCAGAACCACCATCAATTCTGAAGAACTGATCTGGATCATGAATCTCTTCTCCAATATCTTCGTTGGGTTTTAGTGACATTAGTACTAATTGCATGTTGTCACCAGTAAATAATGACTTTCTGAATTTGTCATTATCAACAGTATCTTTCTCGATATCTGTAACAAATCCAACTTCTTGACTCTCTTCTGCTTCTCTTACAAAATCTCTAAAACTCATTTTGATTCTCTCACTTTACCTGGTATGAAAACCTCAAGATGATCTCTTGACATTGTTATTGTTTCGCTTCTTCCTCTCTTGTATGGATCGAAGACTTTAGATTTGTAAGCTTCCTTGTTCCAACTAGAGGGAGTTCTCAAATACTTTCTATCCATAGCTATAACTTTTTTCAGAAGTTTGGGTAAATCCTTTGTGTGGACTTTTACCCAAGAACCCTTATATTCTTTACCAACTCCCATCTTCTTTGCTGGTTCAACAAAGTGAGTCCAGATATCTCCGTGGTGCTGAAACTTCTTTATTGGAGGAAATCTCATTGTTTCCTCTCCACTTTTGTCAACACCCTTGACCATTATATCCTTATTCCAAGCAGCAAGAAACGGCTCCACATAAGGCCAGATGAAAGCATAAATCCCCTTCTTCTCTGGTGGTGTATGGAACCCTGCTACTGGATTTTCAGAATCCACGAATTTTCTTTCCTTCTTTTTGTCCCTCTTAGGGTTCATGTGTCCCCATCGAGTAAACATAATCTTTGGATCAGATTTCTTATCTCTTGCCTTTACTTTGACAACAGAATCATCTTCATCGCCTATATAGTAATGTGCCTCAAATTTATTTTCCGTCTTCATCCGAATTTCCTTCTGGGTCTGAAAGCTGGAAACTAATTTGATCTTTGTACTTAGCAAAGTCTACAAGATAAACGTCATTTTCAGAAAACTTTATTAGCTCAAATTTCTTTTCATCTTCTATATCTTTTGGAAACTTCTCCCATTTCTTATCTTCATAATTCCAAAATCTCTTTATTGCGTCGAGCGGAACTTGGTGAGCCGCTGCGACTTTATGTCCTGCCTTTTCAATTTCGATTGCTTTAGCAGAATCATCTGTTGCTACAACAAGTTTACCTTCATCAAATTCGTCAAAGGATTTTGGTCTGTCAGCAGAGTAATAGAAAGTTAAAACTCTCTTCTCTTCTGTTTGTGGCTTAGGGACATCGGTCTTGACATGTGGGTCCTTTTGCTTCCTTTTAATCTTTACTTCAAGAGGAGCATACTTCCACTGCTCATCTGAAGGAAGACTCTTTACCTTGACCTTATTTCTTTGACCAGTAGAAGTTCTATGCCATATTTTTTTTTTTGCCGCCAATCATCATTCTGACTGCCGGTATCATATTCCGTTATCAAATAAAAAAAAGAAAAATTCATAGCAATAGCGCCTCCTTAAGAACAAAAACATTATATAAATTCATAATATGTCTCCTAAAACTTTTATAAATACAAATTCTGCTGTCTCCCTTATTATATTTATATTTTTTATTAAAAAAGGAATTCAAAATGTCTAAAAAATTAACCAATCAAGAAGTCATTCAAAGAATTCAGAAAACTTTTCCAAATCACAATTATGACTATTCTCAAATTAACTGGCAAGGATTTGATAAACCCTTAAAAGTTCTTAATCAGAATCTCTTCTCTTTTTGATGAATGTTTCTTTAGTCTATTTCCATTCTGACAGTTTATACCATACTTTACAAAATTGAACTTGTCAGAAGAGTACATCTTTCTCAAACCATCAAATTCATAATAGCTTATTATAACTTTACCCTTAACTGTATTTATACATTCTGATAATCTATTGTGAATATCCTTTTTACCAATAGTGTAATATCGCTCACAGTCGAAGTATGGCGGGTCTATATAAAACAACATTCCATCTCTATCATGCTTCCTAATACAATCTTCAAAGTCAAGGTTTTCAAAATCAGTAATCTTAGACAAACTATTCAAAATTTTTGGGTTCTTAAGCTTATCTATCAATTGCTCATATTTTGAACGGTACTTACTTCTATCAAGAATTGTTATCTTGCTTTTATTACTCAAAGTGTTGCCAGCAAATATTTGAGTCTGTATATAAGCAAATTTAGCGGCAATATCAAAATCAGGCTCATCAATTCTACTCTCTATGCCAATGTTAAAAATTTCATCTCTGAATCTAATAAACAATTCTGGGTCCTGTGGTCTGTGCTTTTCAAGCTCTTTCTTCATTCTGTGAGGATTTATAGAGCAACATTTGAACAAATTGACCATTTGCGAATTCACATCGTTATAAATGATGCTGCTTTTAGTCATTTCAGACTGAATATAAATCCAAAAAGCACCTGAAAAAGGTTCACAATATCCGTCAAAGTGATTTGGAAACTCTGGTAAAATATACTTAGCGTGAAACTTCTTTCCACCAATATACGAAATCATACAGACTCCTCGACAAAAATAGACATACCTTACCAATATGTCTATAATATAATAAATTACCAAGTATATGTCAAATATTATTCTACGAAGAAAGGTTTAAAATCCATCCAAAGATTTAGTTTACCTTCTTCCTTAATTGGTATCTTGAGTCTTAGAAACTCAACATCATTGTTTCCATAGAATACAAGCGAGAAAGAATTTGTTTTCTCTGAAATTTTTTCCATTCTCATATAGAACTTGTCATTGAAATTATCTACCAGCTTTTTGAACCCTTTACTTGTTTTTGTTGAAATAACCCTTGTATTGTTAGATTGAGTTACAGCTAAATAAATTTCTTCACTACCAAGACCTATAGAATTAACAAAGCTTTCGTTTATTCTATCACCATTATCTTTATATACTTCGTTAAAAATATCTATAACGAAGTCTCTAATTATCTGGTATCTGGATTTACCACCTTCTTCCATTGGCTGGTTCATAAATTCGGTTGCTAATGTGCTATAATCAGGAACTTTTTTCTTTTTAAGACTTCTTTTCAGTTTACTAAACTCCGAAGCTAACTTAGATATTTCTGGAATTCTTCTAATAACATCTTTTGCTTCTGTAGACAATTCATCATCCTCTATCTTATCCAACAAATTTTTCACAAACTTAGCTCCAGTACCTTCAACATTAGGAAACATAACTTTCTTTATGAAGCTAATAAATGTAGAATTTACGAGGTTGATACTAAAACCACTGTATGCTTTCAACGAAGCAAAAATCTCCTGAACAACCTTCTGCTCTGACATCTTCGTAACAATCAAGTCAGCAGTTGTCTCAAACTTCCTAGACTCACCAGCAAGCTCAATATCAAAAAGACAAAGAGCACTATCTTCCGATGATGAAATTTCTGTAAAGATTTTCTCAGCCAATGCCTCACCTTGTTGCTCTGATGTTCTTATCTTTCCACTTAGATTTTTCTGTTCTTTCTCCCCCCACTTAACATTCTCAATTTTTTCTGTTCTATACCTATTCATTTCATTGTTAAGTTCTTCAAGTAGATTTTTACTCTTGATTTTAAACCCACTATCCAACAAGTTCTTACATAGATTATACGCAGTTACTCTTTCCACATAATAACCTATTCTCGACTTGAGGTCCGACTTTCTGTCTTCACCATTTGATTCTTTCATGTTATTGGATACTCCTAAACTAATTCTTTTGGTTTGACCAAAATTCAACATAGAAAATAGCTTCTTTATACTATTAACAATTTTTCTAAATGAACTCTTGATCCATTGAGTTATGTTAGGTATAGTGATGTTCTCATGAAAGTAAAAATCATCGAACCTCATTTTCATATCTCCTTTTTGAGTCTTCTAAAAACTCCAGCATGTTGTTTAGCAACTGCCTTTGAAACTTTTGGCGTTTCTCCCTTCTTAGCCATCTCTATTGACTTGTTCAAAGCATTTAGGAGAGAAGACCACTTTTTAGCAGCAGGAGCCTGTCCCTGCGCTCTTGCTCTCTCAAGTTCTGCTTCAAACTTTCCAGTCAAAGCATCCACACTCTTTACCAAACCTTCAGTACTATCCTGTTGAGTAATCTCTATATTCGCGTCACCATTCTGAATTCTTCCAACTTCAACATACTTCTCAATTGCGTTTATGAGATTTTCTGATTGACCCTTTGATTTGAATATATCAGCAAATAAGTCTATCCTATCCTGACGAATAGGAACGAGTCTCTGATACTGCTTCTTCAAGTTATCAGGAACAAGATTCATTGCCATCTGTCCCTTCTCCTTTGGATTTCCTTCACCCGCCATTATCTCAGCAAACTCTGGCATCTCTATAACAGTTGTAAGAATTTTATTCAACTGAACTTGATATTCTGTTCCAGAACCGTGAATTGGAAGAAAGATATGCTTCTTCGTCTTTTCCTTACAATATCTACATTTTCTACAATCACCCAAACAATGAACTCCCTTGTTCACAGTAACTCCATTGAATTCATGTAGCTCGTTTCTTTCTACCAAATCCATGACCTCGTTGAACTCATTGAGTTCAAGAGGAACAAAAGCATTGTCCAACATGAATCCAGAACCATTGACACAAATGTTTGGTCCCAAGTCTCCAATGTTGAGGTCTGTTCTGTGGGTGTATGTGTAGAGCTTCAAGTCAGAACCCATACTTATAAGTTCCTTTCCAACTTGTCTGAGCTTTTCAACATCATCAACACCAGCCATCTGCGCTTTCTTCTCTTCTGGAACTCTTGCCAAAAGCTCTGGGTCAGATGGAAGATTTCTAAATTCACCAGCTTCATTGATTCTGATGTACTTTATTCTTGGCATTACCTCTGTAATATTGACAAGACCCTGAGCAATTCCTCTTGGTGTCAAACAAGCCCATTGTTCTTCGTGTCTGATATTTTTCTCCATTGATCCTTTCCACTGCTTCTCAAATCTCAAAGCATAACACTGACCATTAGGACCAAGTTTACAAGTACCGAGAATAGCGGACATACAGTTACCGGCAGTTGACATATTGAGAAGAACAGTATCACCACCAATCTTCGCATTACCAGCGGCAACTTCAAAATCTCTGACTTCACCAGTCTCCGGGTCTGTTACCTTTGTTCTTGTTCTGTTCTCTTTCTTACTCTTTTTTTCTTGCTCGTTCAAACTGTCATAATGCTCATATGCTTCTTTCAGTGACTTGAATGTCTTCCCATCTCTGGAAAGTCTTATTACATCATGTTCTACTAATTGAGGAAGATACTTCAAAGGAATGCCAATTTCCATTTCACCCCTCTCATTGATCGAACAGAGGTCCAAATCAATTGGCATCATGAAAGTATTATCTTCAAAATAGTGGTCAATGAATCTGTCCATATTATTCTCTCCTGTTTATCTGTTTAGAACTTCTTGTATTTCGTCGTATGCTTGTGACTGGTCACTTACAGAACCAGTAATCTCTCTGCGAATTTCGTCAGGACTTACTACTGTATATTTTGTTTTTGTTATTTATCCAAGTTGACTTACCTGAACCAGGTATTTAAATAAGCATTATGAAATCTTAAAATCCCAATTGCTTTAACTGTTTAATTGTATCATCTGCGTTTTGATGGTGTATACCAATACCATCCCCAAGATTTATCCAGTCATTGATTTTCTTATCATAATCATCTATGAGTATACTTTCTGTATCTGCGTGCTCATATTTATCCTTAGAAAAGATATAGTGCACATCTTCTCCAAGTTCTCTCTCAATCCAGATTTTTTTACCTTCTTTACAGAACTTGCTTCTTGTGGGAGTTGTTAATATCGTAGGATTATATTTTTTGATGTAGTTCCAAAGTTTCTTACCGTCAGGTGTCCAGGGCATCTCACTCCAGAATTCAAGCTTACCGTTTTCTGCTATGACTTTCCAAAGCTCTTCTCTTCCATACTTATCTTCGAACTTATGCCCTTCCAATCCCTTGGTTACTTCACTTCCAAGATTTTCAAATGCTTTTTCCCACCAACAGATTACACCATCCATATCACAAAAGATTTTCAATTGACTTTCCTCATTCTCATACAAATAAAGCATTTCAAGAATTCCCATCAATTCGCTCCTTGGTTTCTATACATTCTCATTTTATTGGTTATTTCTTCTTCTGTATTAGCAAGGAAAGTATCATTTGTGTCAGGCATAGTGAATGTGTATGCTATCTACCACCATCCATTGAAATTTAGTCCATACTTATTGGCGAGAGATTGACCTCTTCTCATTAGTTTTTTATCCTCTTTGGATAAATTAGTATCCTTTAACTTGATCGTTTTCTCTATCATATAAAATTCTCTAAATTGTAACATTTTTTCTCCCAAAATGTGGTGGAGCTGACGGGGACTTGAACCCCGTGTCCTGAATACGTCGCTGAAAACCTCGTTCACATGGTTAGTCTCTTTCTAATCAGTCATCATAATCGTAAAAAAGACAAAGACAATTATGATGACCCAACAAAGTCAATTCGGTCCCCTTCTCTATGTTGGCTTCGGTTGTCCTATCCTTCTGTCTTTTCCCTAATCCATCTTAGAAGGAGTCAGATGTTTCGGGCGCTACTTTAATTAAGCAGCTTGTGCGTAAGCGTAATCTTCTGCGCTTGTCTTTCGGTCAGCTTTTTTTCGTGGCCAACTGACCAACCACGCCATGCAGCTTTTCAACTAACACACCCAGTCGAAAACCATTACAGCCCCATATTTTTAGTCTTCGGATGATGCCTTGAAAGTTGGTCTTCCCAAAGGTTCTCCACCGATAGCACTTGGTTCGTATTCGTTCTGTCTTATTTGCTCAGCTCTTACGTACTTCCAATCCTTTCCTTTGAGACCAATCTGGTCTTCAACCTTGGAAAGTAATCCCTCTACACCCTCTGATGGAATGCCTTCAAACTTACCAATCTTGGTAATTGTACAAGCATCTGAGTAATACTTTGACCATTCTACGACACCCTTCTCTGCTCTACAAAGATTAAGGAATTTCTTTGGTTCGCCAGCATTATGTCTTTCTACATTGATAATTGCTACTTCCTGAGAAAGTCTCTCCAATTGTTGCTTGGATAGCATTTCGCTAAGCACTTCTACAAAAGCCATTTTAGGTTTCTCCTGTTAGATACGATTTATTACAATATAACATAATTATTTATAGTTGTCAAATGTTTTTCTAAATTTCCTTTTCTTTAATTTTTTCAAATATGAAATTAGCAATTGATTTTTCACTACAAATACGATTCCACCAATCTAAAGTTTTATTTTGATATTCTTGTTGTATATTCTCATCTAATATTATATCATAAACTTTTGCAACAATTTCTTTATCATTAATGTTTAACATAGGACATTCTTCATAAATGTAATTTTGGGGCTGATTAACCGACAAAACAATACATCCACTTTTGGCAGCCTCAAAAAATCTGAAAGTTTCGCTATTAATATTACCAGTTGGACAAAAAGCAATTTTTGTATTCATCAAAAAATTGGAATAATCTTTTCCAGAAAGTCCTTTTGCAAATCCATTACTAATATTCAACTTAACCAAATCTGCAAAGTTATTTGTAATAAAATTAAGAAGATTTCTTCTATGATTTGTTGGTACTTGACCGGAGAAACCGATATAGATGTTTCTATCTTTAATACTTTTCATTTCAATATCTTGAAAATTTTTAGTATAACCCAAAGGAATTTCAAAAATATTTTCTTGATTTCTGTTATAGTGTCTAAATCCTAAAAATATATCATTATTAAAACTAATAGGTCTTCTCCATTCATCACTAAGAATTAAAGCAATTGTTTTTTTACAATTATGTGATTGACATGATAATTGTTCTAAACTACCAATCAAAAAATCATATTTTTCAAAATCTAAATCTTTTTTTGAAAGCTCATTTAAAATTTTGTCTATGTATTTTTTTTCATAAAAATTTTCAGCAAGCCATTGTATTTTCATTTAATTATCCTCCCACAATTTCTTCAACTGGTTTTTTTAGAGACCAATCCGCGTCCATAATGTTCTTTGGAAATTTTAATTCGCCTGCTTTTATCAAAGGAATTTTATCAGTCTCTCCCCTCCAAACAATATACCTCCATTGTTGTTCATTCAACTTTGATCTTGAAATATATTTATTCGAACGAGAATGCCATAAATGATAAGTATTAAATTCATCTAAATCAACTTCAAATTGATTTCTTGTTTACAATTATATTGTAATGATTCAAAATCTATTCTATTCTTTTGTGCCGGAGTAATTTGTGATAAAATACTACTCAATTCTTTAGAGTATCCACTTATTTCTAAAAAATCAACTAATCCCTCGTCACAATTGCTAATACAGGTTTGTTCACAAATGCAACTTCTACAAAAGCCATTTTAGGTTTCTCCTGTTAGATACGATTTATTACAATATAACATAATTATTTATAGTTGTCAAATGTTTTTCTAATTCGTTCTTTCCAATATTTGAGTTATTCTTATAGCATCATCAATATTACTTTCTACTTTATCATCTAACAAATCTTTAAAATAACCAATTGAATTATTTAAGTTATTCATTTCATCAAACGCAATATTTTGTTTGGACTTAATCATTTCGTCAGGAAGAGCCGAATACTTCTTATCATATCTAACTATCGAAACTGGAATGCTATTAGTCGTATCATATCTTGCAAATCCTTTACTTCCATAGACATTGACACAAAATTCTTTTTGATAAAAATTCAGACTAACATCTAATCTAGCTTTAAACTTTTTATCAATCTTAGAAATACATTCTATCGAACCATTTGTACATTTTCCGTCATAATACATGTATTCTTTGAAACTAAAATCAAGTTCATATAAACTAAAAAATCTAGGAAGAACTGATAAGTGATGAGATGCTAGTAACCAAAACACATCATAGTTCATAAATCTACCCAAATGTTTAGTTGACATTTCAATAAACTCTATTTCACCAATATCCTGAGATTGAATATAATCTAAACCTTTTGAGAACATTTGAGTATATTCAACAGCAATTTTCAAATTTCTCTCTTGTGCTAATTCTGCCAATTCTTTTGCTTCTTCATATTTTAGAGTTATTGGTTTTTCTACAAATACATTTTTACCAGCAAGAAGAGCTTTCTTTGTCAATTCATAATGTGTCTGTATTGGAGTTACTATAATCACAGAATGAATAGATTTGTCATTCCAAATAATGTTTAAATCCGTCTTAGAATCTGCCGCAATAACTAAATCAAAATATTTAGGAATGTATTTTATTATTTTACTTCCCCAATAACCTTTTCCAATTAACGCTACTCTATTCATAATTTTGATAACATCCTTTTAAATTGTTCAAACCTATGATACTCTGTATGATTTGATAAAACAAACTTTCTTCCGTTAAATCTTATATGGTCAAAGCTTCCTGGATAACTTATTATCGCACTCATCACTTCCCCAAAATTCAAAGCATCTACATGAATATAATTGACTGAATGAACGAATCCAAGTTTCTTCATATCTTCACAAGAATCCGATAACAATAAAGAACCAACAGAAGGAATCTCAAAATGTTTCATCAAAGTATATCTCACAATCGCACACGAAGACAAACAACATCTATATTGATAAAGTGTATTTAAAAAGTCATACTTAAATTTAAAACCAGCTCGAAGCGCTTCTTCTGTTTTAATTTTGTAACCGGGGTGGTTAAGATTTTCAACAAAATTTCCATATTTTTTTAAAACCGTTTGTCTTAAAGGATAGTAAAAACCCAACGCACCAGATACTAAACACTTATTTTTAGGATTTTCATTCATAGGAAGTCTTCTTGAATAATCTGAATTACCAACAAATTGAGGAAACCATTCTGCCTTTTTTACAAACTGAGGCCACATATTTCTAAAAGCTTCATCATACGCATACATTATTCTGTCACATCTTTCCATTAACTTTTCACTTGCTTCAAAAAATTTGTTATTTTCCTCTTCCCTTTTAAATTTTTCATGCCAAGGATGAAGATCAATAAAATATCCAATAAGTTTTTGGCTTTTAGGTAATTTGTATAAACTCTTCATCAAATCTGGTTCGTTCTTTTGGGGACTCTTGAATGTCATAACAACATCATATTTCTTCAATTTAGTCGGACTAATATCATTACATACAATTCTATCAAACCCAAGATTATTCTCAATCAACTCAAACAAAGGCAAATATGTTTCAAATGAAGCAAAGTTACCACTATAAACTTCTGGAATCAACAGACACCCTTTCATTTATTCAACTCCTGATATGCTTTATTTATCTCAAGACCCATTCTGTTACAACGCAGATTACAACCAAAACAACTTTTCTGAGCATTCCAATTCGGATTATAGTTTTTCATAATCATATCCTTGAATTTATCCAAGTCAGAAGTTACTTTACCTATCCGGCATTGCTTACCTGTAGGGGTAGCCGTCGTGCTACACTTATACACATATCCATCAGCACCATAAGTAATCTGATAATATCCATAAACACACTTCTCAAAGTCAAACTTATCAACATCTGTAAACTCTGGTCCTGTATAAAATATATATGGCTTCTCTGATTTACTTCTTGAAAGATAAGGACTCAAGCGATTATAATAATCTTCATCGTCTGGAAGTTCTCTTTTGTATTTGTATTCTCTAACCTTATCAAAAGTCTGATTATAGTTGGCAAACGGAATAGAGAATCGCAAACTATCGACTCCTATTCTTCTAGCATGTTTAACAATGGCTTCAAAATTTTCATCGTTATCACTATCATGAGATATCAAATAACACATTCTGATAGCATGACTCGGCTTACCTACTTTACGACGAATCTCGGTTGCCATCTCCAAACCTTTTAAAATCTCGTCAGTAAATAGCTCTTTATGCTTAGTCCCCTTTGTTTTAGCCCAAGAGTCGGGCAAACCGGCATCAACGCTCACTGAGAGATAATCAACATCGTCAGTAGAGATTCTATTCAACTCCGTCAAGAAACCCGTTTTCTCTTCAAGAGTTGCTAGTAGACTTCCGTTTGTGTGAATACCGAAATGATTTCCATACATTTTAGTAGTTGCCAGATAAGCCATACAGTATGGATTCATCAAGGGTTCCGTGTATGCTCCACCATAAATATGAAAAGGAATTGCTCCTTCAAGTTTGTGTAGTAAAGCGAGACCATCAGATTCCCAGGTTCCTAATGATTTATCAAACAATTTACCAGCACAATGAGGACAGTGAAGATTACATGCTTTTTTATGGTCACCAGGAAGATGTATTTCAAATTGCCTTGGAAATATGAAATCTCCATTAAAAAAGACTTTAGGGTCTTTTATATGAGCAATTAACTGGTCATAATAATGATAAGGCGGTAGTCTCATGTCAATTCTTTTCATATCAATTCTCCAAATAAAAATGTGGATATTTTTCTCTCAACTTCTGTTTATTATTTTCTTTATTTATTGTTGCTCTATTTGAATTAAAATTTGTCCCAATCCGATAATACAAAAAAGTATCTGGACATTTCTTGAACTTAAAACCATGGTAAGCACAATTTAACCAAAAATCATAGTCGGAAGAACCGTTAATAAACGATTCATCAAAACCACCAACAGACTTCCAAACATTCCTTTTAAACATTGCAGAACAATGAATGAAAGGTCCGCGACGAATTCTTTCAATATCAAATTCTGGCCAGTTGAACATTCTATTTAATTCTCCAAAACATTGAGAATTTGAGTAAGAAATGTCGACTTCATTTTCAACAATGTTGTCATAGTTTGATTGTATGTAGTTACTTGGAATCTTATCGTCAGCATCAAGACAAATTATATATTCACCTTTAGTATTTGCGATTCCAATATTTCTTGTACTTGGTGTCTGTAGATTATTTTTGTTTCTAATAACTTTACAACCCAAACTTCTCGCAATATCATATGAACCATCTGAACTACAATCATCTACAACCAAAATATCATAGTACAAACTTGTCTGATTACGATTAATGGATTCAACACACTCACTAATATACTGTTCTTTATTATAACAAGTAACTACAATAGAAACCATTTCCAATTCATCCTTTACAATAGGTTTTCATCAAGTCTTCTAAAATTAACTCAACAATTTCTATATATTTTGATTTATAATTTCAATCAGTTCTGATGATCTATTATCATAAGTATGTTTCGACTTTACAGTTTTATGTCCGTGTTGACTGATCTTCATCATCTCTAATGGATTATCAAGGTAAAAATAAAGCTTTTCAAAAAAATCTTCCAAAGAATTATATATAACCAAATCCTTTTCTAAATCAAATAAGTTATCAATTTTGTCAGTCTTGTTAGTAAACAACAAAGTATTACATCCTAATGTTTCGAAAGTCCTATAGTTTATGTCATTACTAATATTTCTATTCCAATGTATTTTGTATGAATTCACTGCTCTAACCATTTCCTCACCTATTACAAATATATCCTTCTTAATAGGAAAATGTTTAGATATGTTATCCAACCAATTTTTACGATTACAATAATTGCCACAAAAACCCAAATCAACATTCTTTTCAACTTCATCCATTGGAAAAATTAAGTCGCATGGGTACGCATTTGGAAACCAATACTTTTTTGGAACTCTAAACTTGGGGATGTATTCTGAAGTAGAATTCAGCAAAACATCAATATTTTGTCTCTTACAAGTTGATATATGTTGATTCAGAACAGTTAGATATTTTATGTACAAATATGCAACATGATGTTGCTATTGTGAGAAAATAACCTAAAAGAATTTCCAAAGAATTTATCTTTGGAAAAAAGAAACCTATAACTGGATTTAGATTTCTTAAAAACATTATATAGTTCTATCCATGATTTAATATTGTTTGATTTTAATCATTTATATATCCCTATTTAAAATCTTTTAATCCAGCATTCCATAAGTTATTCTCAAGACTACAATATGATAAAGCCTTTTTATAGTTTTCAACAACAGCATCTTTCATTCGGTTATACTTCTCAAATGACAAACCCTCTATGATTCTTCCCACTTCATCAATTGATTCAATCAATATCATCCCATCTGTATTGAAGAACTTTTCTATCTCTGGACAACCCCAATAAATCGGAACCGTGCCTGTAATGAAACAATCTATCAACTTTTCAGTAAAGTAATATTTCAGAGATGAGTTCTCAATAGCAAAAGAAAAACAATATTCTCCCAAACCGTCTGCTTTATTATCTATTGGTTTGAATTCTCGACCATATAAGTCCATCTGAGAACCATATCTATCCATGATTTCGATTCTTTTTCTTTGACCAATGGTATTCTTTTTCAGAGAAGTAACCATTGATAATAGTTTACTCTTTTGGTGTATTTTCCTATCTTCAGTAAAGACCCAAGAACCACCCAGAGGATAAAAGGAAGCGTTCTCATATCTCTGTGCCAAATCGTAATCGAAAGTCAATACCAAATCGAACAATCCAATATGCTGTTCAACAAATTCGTATTGGGCAGGAATAATGATTGGTGGTTCAACAAGCCAAGCAATCTTAACATCTACATCATCCTTCATTGCTTCGGCAAACCTTCTATCAGTATAGACAACAGGAGAGACATTCAAATCCCATTCCCAACGAAAATAGTCTCCAAGTCTCTTATAACTATTGCGGTCAAAATTAGAATCTTTAATTGAAATCTTAGGAAGCATGTATCAGTTCCTTGACGTTTTCCAAGTTCGTATATTGATTGAGAACTTCAATAAAATCATCACCTCTATTCCTGAGATAGACTAAGTGCTTAATCTTATCTGGTCTACTACTAATGTATTCTCTATACTCTACAAATCTTAATGCGTCTTCATAGACTGGAAGCGGAACATAAACATTTCTGTCGTTCAGCACACGAGTCTCCAATAAGACTTGTTTCAATAACGGGTCAATGTAAGTCTTTGAATAAATTTCAAAGCTATCAAATAAGTCAAACTTGATGTCCAATTGTCTTGGACTAGAATAATAGTCCACATGAATTCTTCCCGGTAAATGACTAACACGAATATCACCATAAAAAGATATTACGTTTTGAATTAAAGAAGCCATTCTTGATTTGTCTTCACAGAAGATATCTAAGTCAGAATATTCCCTATAGTTTGGATAGTATTTCGGCAACCTAACTATAACATAACGCAATTCTTTCAGTTGTTCAAATAAATGTCTCAAGTCAATAATATTAGAAAATTTCATCTTCAATCCTTTATTGAATTACAGCAACATTAACTTTATCAAATCCTTTTGATAATAGAATGGCTGCTCGGTGAGCCCCGTCCAATATCCTATATTTATTTCCTTCACGGCGAACCACAATCAAATTAGGTAGTTGACCAGAATATTCAAACCTATTTATCAATCTGTCAAATGCTTGTGGAGAGTGGTCCTCTAAAAGAAAAATTCCCCAATGAGTATTCCAATAATCTTCATACATTTTCTTAGCTTGAAAGTCTCCTGTCACATATCCATAATGAAAACTTTGTTCAACAGGAACACAACCAGCATTCACATGAGAAACCAATAAGTCATTTAGACTGACTTCTTGAACATCAAAATTAAAAGGACTTAAATATGGAGAAGTGTCAATAGCAGGATTTGGTTTGAAAATAAATTTTTCCTTTGTTTGTAAACCCAATACTTTCAAAGTATGGTCTACTTGAGTTTCATAGTCAGAACTATGTATGACATGTTCTTCAGTACGAGTACCGTCTGGTCTCCTTGGATTAAACTTATTACGTATTGCCTCTTTTAAATCTTTGACCTTCTTACATTGTATGTGTCCAAAAACTCCTTCACCATACCAACGTTCGTCTGGGTTTTTATTCGTAACAAAAACAAAGACAACTCGTGGTGGATACTTTAACAAATAACGACTTTTTGCAACCAAGTGGGGCCACGGAACCGTATCACAAACATACACATTTTTAATAAAATTCTCCGTAGATGTTTCAAATTTCTTTCTAATGATTGCATGAATAATAAAGTTCTCGTCTTTTCTTATCTCGTCAACAATATCTAAGGCTTTATCATATCCATTGCCCCAAATCATAAAATAATCAAATCTTGACATATACATTTCTCCGTTATAATAAAATCCAATTCTTACGAAATACGTCTTTATATTCTTCATACTTTCTATCAATCAACCAATTCTTCGGAGCAATAACCTTAGTCTTTTCCTTTATTAAGAAAGAAGACCACCACGAAAAACTACTATTACAAAGTACAAGAGAGTCGCATTTAGAAAGCAAACATAAGTCTTCAATTTCATTCTTAAATGGCGACTTCACTGCGTTTGAAAAACTCATTTCCTTGTTAACTGAAGTCCAATCATCAGTGCAAACAACAGCCGAACTTTTTCCAACAATCTTTGAAGCTTCGCTATAATATTTTGCGTCCTGTATTGCGTGAACATTTGAAAATTTAATATAATCACCACGGCGAATATGCACACCAACAACTGGTCTTGCCAATGTGTTCAAAAAAGAGTCAACCATTTCTTCAATATCTTTTGGAAAAACAAACAGACTTCTAATAATATCTGTAGCATCTTCAAAATATTTCTCTGATTGGAAATATCCGTCAAACAAAACTCCATCCATCTTTGGAATTTGGTGATATTTCATTCCAAATTCTTGATAAACTTTCGTTGGTAATTCCGTAGTTGTATGAATATTCCGAAACAAATTATCTTTATATTTGCTGGCTGTAAATCCCTGGTTTGGACAAAAACTTAATCCGTAGTTAATACCCCAGTCCAATCCATATCTCTTTGCATACGCACATGCGTTCGCAATCTGAAACATTTGATTTCCTAGACCACCTGCTAATTTTGGAACAACCATAAAAATATCCTTATATCAATTATTTATTATGTGTTCCAACATATAAGTATAAAATGCTCTAACATTGATATTATCAAACTTCTTATAAATATCCATCTCATATCTCCTTATATTGTTGTAATGATTTTATGTATCTTGCTGTTAACAATTGTAAATTAACATTCTTCTTAGAATCTCCAATAGGATTTTGGTTGTTGTATATATAGAGAATTTTATCAATGTATCTAATACGGTTGTTTCCAGCCATTTCTATCATAGGATACATTATGGCTAAATCCCATGCCATTGCAAAATATTTTCCATCAAGACCTCTCAAGTCATTGTTTTTCACTTTTGTCCAAATTTTATATTTGAATGTCCTCAAATGTGAAGTAAACCACGGAAACTCCTTCCTATATCTTTGTGTATGAAAGTCCATAAATCTACCAATACCCTTTCTACCATTACTCAAATCTGAATAACTTCCATACGTCAACCACACACTATCGTTTTGATACACACCATTCAGATGCTCAAAAACATCATGTGATGCCAACCAATCGTCACCATCAAGAAGAACAATAATATCTTCTGGATTATCACAAATAAGTTTCGTACCATAAACAATATTCTCAAGAGCACCAACATTTTCAGTTCTTTGTAGAACCCTAAACTTTTTTTTCTTGTGTTGCTCTTCTTTCGGTATATCCAACATGAACTTCTTTATTTTCTCAAGGGTTTCATCAGTGGAGCAGTCATCTATAATAACACACTCCCAATTCTCATAGCTTTGATTGTACAAAGACCTGATACACTTTTCTATCCAGTTCTCTGAATTGTAAACTGGAATAACTACTTTGAATTTGTTATCTTTCATTCCATCTCACTCCAAAATAATTCAGTTTCTTCACAAATCTTTCTGTATGTTTTACCCTTCTGTCTGTCCCAGTAGCAGATTTTCCAATCCTGATATTTCTTGTTATCCCATGTACCAGGATGTATAACAAATACGTTCTCAAGCACATAGTATCCGAATTTATGTTTATACATATCTTGAATAAGGATAGCATCGTCATAACCGTAAACTCCTATTATCTGATAACCATTTATCTTTTTCCATGCTTCCATGCTTATGAACAAACAGCATCCTTGAATTCCACCAGGAGCGCTTGCCCATGAAAGAGTATTTTTACCAATGTTCATCCTATTATCAAACTGTTTTATCCAGTGCCCGTTATCCTTTTCAATATTAGGAGCAATCATTCCTGTCTTCTTTCCTGTAACTTTTTCAGCGCTTTTAGCACAATCTATTAGATTTTGAATGAAGTTATGTTCATTCTCCTTGAATATTATGTCAGAGTCGCATGTCAACATATATTCTTTACTATTAGACTTTTCCCACTTCCTAGTCATGTTATTTACATAATATGCCTTACCAAAGTTCTTTTCAAATTTGAAAAGCTTTATTTCAGAAGCATATGGCTTTATCTCTTCTTTTATTATTTTGATAATCTTTTCCCAATAATCGTCTTTACAGAACCCTCCAAAGATACAGTCAATCTCTATATTCTGCGTTCTAAGCAATCTACCAAGCGACTTCAAAGATTCTGCGTTCTGATTAAACATATATTCGTTCGGGGAAAATATAGGATAGCAGCCAAACACATTGTCAATTTTCATAGCCAATCTCCTTGACCCAGTTTTTAACTATTTCTTTCTTGTCCATCTCCCAGTAACCATCGGTGGAACTGTTACCGTGGTATTCTGTATTTGTCATTTTACATTCACCCTTTATGTATCCCCATGTCTCTAACTTTGATGAATGGTAAACATCTGTTACAGAATCGTATATCTTCTGTTTATTCTCTTCAAAACCCATAAAAACAACTTTGTCACCATCAACCATATGCTGGACTTTGGTTTGCCAATACCACGGGTCTGCAATAACTCCATATATAAGAACCTTATCACAACCATCATCAAGCGCCCTTTTAATGGAAATATGGACTCTTTTGTTTTTGTCAATGGAACCAACTATTCCAGCAATCTTACCACTTGGTTTTTTGTTTGGTTTCAGATCGTCAAGAACATTTGGAAGTATGAAGTGTGGATGATCTATGGAATGGAAATCTCTCTGGTGCTCACTGACATAATGAATCTTGTCAAAAATCTCGTACTTGATATCTTTCAATGGAAATATATCCTGTTCATGACATGACAAGAAGAACCCTTTTATCGGTGGTCTCTGTATGAAGTTATTTCTGAAGTGTACTATTAGAATGTCTTCTTTCTTTATTTTCAGCTTTTCACCTGGTTTACAACATATAGATTTACACTTGTCAAGATGAAATGGATGAGGACCCATAAAGACAGTCTCATACCCAAATTCATTCAGCGCGTTTGTCAGATTTATGAATGCTGTTGTAGAACCACCAGGATTTGACCAACCAGATAATATACGAATCATCAAACCTCCAACATCGCTTTAATTTTACTTTCTAGTTTATTAACATCAACAAAAAAATTTTGGTTTGTATCCTTACCAAAACCGATAATAGCATTGTAGTAAATTCCTTTTTGTTTTGATAACCAATAATAATGTGGTGGGAAATCGATGTCCGTATGAACTTCTAACATTTTACATTCACTTCTACAAAAAGCCAAATTTGCTAAAGAAGCCCCATGAATACCTATAATATTCTTGGCATTTTTGAAGTAAGAAATTTGCTTTTCTATGGATTCATCATCAAACTCAACATACTTGAAACCATTCTTTGTCAGAACTTTTTTAACTTCGTCAATGTTCTTTATATGCCTTCTTGTAGAATGACTTCTTCCAACAAATATATTCATAGGAGTTTTTTCTAATTCAAGTATACTGTTAGCATTCGTATCTATAAATTCCCAATTTAGCTTCGTATTTATAGAATTTCTAATCAATATAAGTTTGTCACATTCAACTATTTCGTTTCCCTGAAAATAGAAATTCAACGTTTTACCAAAGTCAGTCCTTCTAAAAAAATCAAAAGCTTTACTATTTCTTAAATAATCTGGAATAAGTATAGTAATATTTTTGTCAATCCATTCCCTTAGTTTTATAAGTTGTCCTATTAGATCATTATAAAAATGCCAATAGTTATTAGAAGCGTATCTTAAATTAAAAGAGTATGCTATATCAAACTTTTTACCAGATTCTATTCTGTTGATATTATTACAAATTTCATAACTTGGGATTCTGAGGGATTCCAAAGAGTCGCAGTTTTCCCAGTAATAAAGAACCGATGCCTCCAAAACATCATTATCTTCAGATACCGCCCATCCGACAGGTGTTACCTTGGTTCTCTTGTCAAAAAAGAAAAAGTATCCTTCTTGAGCTTTTAGACTATTGAGTTCAACCATTCTATCAGAAATTGCCTTTTCATCAGAATAAGTGTCAAACAACTTGAAAGGATAACTCTTTTCGTAATGTAAACAATATGGTTTTTTATTAACAGGAATAATCATCAAACCTCCTTCAAACTTTATTTTCAATTATATCATGTTATTCATTTTTCGTCAATCATAAAAATTTTTCTAACTGTCGCCTTACAAATTGTAGTTTGTTAAAATCTTCTACTGAACCACCAGGTTTATCAGGGTGGTATTTCAAACATAGAATATCAAAAATAGAATATCAAAAGAAATATGTCAAAGAAAATAAAAAAAATAAACACAAGACTTAGAAAATATCAAAAAACATAATAAACTAATTTAAAATTTCGTCAATATTTTTCGGAGTAAAATTTATCATTTCAACTGAACAATTAAACATATTACTTTTTAATTTATCGTTCTCTGAATTGTTATGAATGTGACCACATAATTCATAATCTTGTTCAAATTCATAAATTGGTTCATGACACAGAAGAATACTTTTACCTTTATATTCAAGATAGACTGGTTCTTCATAAGCATTTATATTTGTAAATTTGTTAAGGTGTGTATCGTGATTTCCTAAAAGAAATTTTTTGATTCCGGGAAGACTATCAAATAATATTTGAGCAGTTTCATATTTATTTGGATGTCCAATAACCCAATCACCCAAATGAAATATAACATCATTTTCTGAAACTGTTTCGCACCAGTTACTAAAAATAGTCTCATTCATCTCATCAATAGAACTAAATTGAGTTCTTAAACCAAAATCAAAAGCTAATCTACTATGAAACCAATGACAATCTGAAATAACATAAAAAGGTTTTTCAAAATTTCCTATAAACTTCATTTAATTATAAACTCCTTCTTCAATATTTTTTATAATGTACGTAAAAATCTACAATGTCATTGTCCTTTATCAATGTCTTGAATGTATTTAGAGCATCTTCATGCGACTGGATTATTCTTTCCATTGGTATTGGATTTCTCTCGCCGGTCTCTACTCTCTTCTGTGCTTGTTTAGATGCTATCTCTGGTTTGGTATCGATCAGTACAAGTACTGTTGTGAAGTTATTTTCTTTGGCTCTTTGTATTCTTTTTCTTGCGGCATTCACATTTTGGTTAGTTCCCATATGTACAAATGATTTATCACCTTCTAATGCTTTATTCAATGCCTTATTGAACTTGGCTCTTCCTGCTCCTAGGTTGGCTCTACTATATTTACCACCACCAACTTCAGAAACGTAATCGTCAACATCTATAATAGGAAGTTCTACAATTTTCTTTGTCAAGAATGTTTTTCCTGCTCCAATTCCACCACCAACACTAACAAACAACTTATCGTCTTTGATGTTGTTGATTTGGTCAAGTTCTATCTGTGTTGACTCGTTAATACTGTAGTAATTGTAAAAACTAGTAATTGACACCCGGTGATTCTCCTGCTGTTGGTTCATCGCTCATTAAGGGATTACCACCCATTGGAGGTGGTTGTTGTGGTTTACGTTTTGGTTGAATCTTTATCTTCTCAACTTTATTATATACGTCGTGAAGAAACTTACTCTTAGCTTTGGTTATTATTTCGTGTATTCTTTTCTTCACTTTCTTTACGTAACTATTATCACCAACCATATGCTTGCGAATCTCATTACCTACAGCAACATCAAAATCACCATAATTTGGAAAACACTTCTCCAAATAATTACACATACCAGCTATGAAAGCAGAATCTATTCCAATAGAAGGAGACTCATCCTCAAGGATAATTCTTACTTCATTTGCAAATTGCTTTGCTTCACTTTCTCTAAAATAGTATTCTGTAAATTTCATATAATACACGCGCTTTAAGACATTATTCTTTCTATTTTATCACTAATATCTTTAACAATATTGTTAGCCATTCTACCAATAGCTTCGTCTGAAAATCTCTGATCTACTCCACTACTCATCATATAGTTAATAATTGAATTAGTCAACTCATCAACATCAGTTTCTACATTTCCACCAATATTTTCTTTTAGATATTTATTGAAACTCATTTCTTGTACTCCTGATTGTAAGCTTTCTTTGCTTCCTTAAAACGGTCACTAACTACTTTGAACATAACATTGTTTGATAACTCAAATACAAGACCTTCGTACTCATCACCAAACTTACCTGACTTTATTAGACTACCAAGCTTCTTTGAGAAGTCCTTCTGCATCTGGAGCAATTCTTGTTTGATTCTTCTCTTTTGTTCCATAGCGGGTTTCTTTCTGCTTGGATTCATAATGATTTCATCAATCTTCTGTCCATATTCCTTCTCAATGTTATTTATAAATTTCTCAACTCTCTGAATTTCAGGAGTCAAATCAACTTCATTGAAATCCGAAATATCACCATAGTCAAATCTTATTCCATTGGTGCTCAAATTCTTCAAGTCTTCTTTTATCTTCTGGACCTTTTCCTGCTCTAAAGGTCTTCCCTTTCCATCCGTCGCATTTATAACAACGAATGTTGCCCACTCACCAAGCTTTTCCTTTTTGTACCAAGTAGCAACAAACTTTACAAGCGAGCTATCTTCTTCCGAACCTTTTCCAATTGGAAGATAAAAAGCCTCTGTTTGGATTTTTATTCCACTTGGTGTGTTTATTGACTTGAGATATTTCTGAAGCTTATCATAATTCTTCAATCTTTTCAGAATATCCTCATAACCTTCTGTAACTGGGTCTGTCTGTCCCCTCTTACCAATAGTAAACTGTCTGAATTTTCCCTCGTCAAATATAGGTCCCGAATGCGATGACTCAACAAAGAACTTACCGTCTTTATCAACTCCAAAAAAAAAAACGAAAACCGTCCATTTTTTCACTCAAATTAGTATTCACTCTATTTAATTTTCCTTCATTTGAAGATTTAATAAATCTAATAATATCTAAAAAATCTTTAGGTTTCATACTATACTTATCATGATAAATATGTTGGATTCCAGTTCTCGGTGAAGATGAAACTTCACTAAAATAATGTTTGATAAAATTCATTTTCCAAGACCTCATTAATATTTTCATTAAAATCAATTCTCAATAATTTTATATTATTATCCTTACAATATTTATTCTTAATTTCATCTTTAACTTTCTGATTTAAAAAATCTTCTTTTGTCGTTTGATATTTTCCAATAAATGAAAAAGGTTTAAAATGTTGTTCTCCATCATATTCAATACAAGTATTATATTTTGGAAGATAAAAGTCAAACGGCAATGGTAATTTATACCTACAATCTTTAAATCGTTTTTGACAAACAAACTTAATATTGTTTTTAATTAGCCAACTCTCTATTTTTCTTTCACCGTTTGAGTTTTGACATTTTGGACAACCTCTAGCATTATTCTTGTGATTATTAGGAGTTTGCCAAAATTCACCATGTTTCGGACAAATGATACAAACTTTCGTAAAAATATCCTTAAATTGAACTTTACTATAATCGTATTTATTATTATGAACCATATTACAAATATTTATAAAATCTTCATTTGTTAAATGTTGTCCGGCACATTTTGGACAACCTTTACCAGCTAAATGATTGTCCGGTATTTGTTCAAAAACTCCATGTTCTTTACAAATAATTTTGATTGATAAATTTGTTCTTTTGTAATTAACTAAAGAGTAGTCATATTTATTTTTATGTACCTTTTGAAATTTCTCTAACATTTCATCCAATGAATTTCTATGACTATTTGCTCTTTTGATTTTTCCACAAAAAGGACATCCTATTCCAGAAACATGAGAAGATGGTATTTGTTCAAAAACTCCATGTTCTTTACAAATAATTTTTATTTTTAAATTATTCTTTAATTTTTCAAAGTTAACTAAAGAATATTCATATTTGTTCTTATGTGTTTTTAAAACTTTCCTTACAAAATCTTCTATGCTATTTATTCTACCGGCACATTTTGGACATCCTTGACCTTTCCAATGTTTTTGAGGTGATTGTTCAAAAACTCCATGTTCTTTACAAATAATTTTTACCTTAGAACGATTATTTTTATATTTAACTAAAGAATATTCATATAAATCTCTATGAACTTTTATAGCTTTTTGAATAAAAATATCGTTTGTAATAATTTTTGGCATTCAGTTTACCTCTAATTAGAGATCACTTATGTCTCCTAAGAATCTAATAATCTCAAGAAAGTCATTAGGCTTCATAGAATCTGGACTAAAATAAACAACAGCTTCGTCAAAATGATCTTCGTTTAATTTTTCCTTCGAAACTTATTCTCCTATGCTGGACGCTTACCAAGGTCTGGTTTTGTTTTGCTTGCCAATGTAGAAAGTTCATTTCTAACTCTACCAAAAGCCTTATCTGCCGCCTGGTTGAAAGATTGATAAGCATAATCTATAGCGAGTACATCATCAACTTTGGTAGAATCCATATACTCCCAAAAAGCACTGTACGCTTTGTCTACAGCTCTCTCTACTGCTTCTTGAAAAGAATATGGTCTAACCTCTATACCTTTGTTAAATTCTTCTGATAGATACTTCTGATATTCTTTCATTTTTTAATCCCCTTCTTTCTTTTTAAGTCTTGATAGAATGGTAACACGAAATCTCTCAATTGCTCATCACTCATTTTGAATTGAGGAAAGACTTTCGCAAACTCGTCATAAGCAGCTTTCTTTGCCTCAAAGTCATTCATTTGTATTCCGTCTTTCCAAGCATCTGGTCCTTGTTCTATTTCCTGTCCCTTTCTCCATATAATGTCCATAAAGTTATTATATACCATCTTTATAGTGTCGTTGTCAAGATATTTTTTCATTAACTTCAAAATACCTACAAACGAATGGAAGTCTTTCTTTTCTACTGGTGTAGGCTTCTTCTCAAAAACAAAAGCAAAAATATCTTCAATATCTCTTTCGTAGTTTGAAACTTTCGTTGGAATTTCCTTATATATTGGCTTTCCTTCAGGTGTTCTTTGAATCTCACCCTTATCATCAAGGACTGGCTCAAAAGCAACTCTCATTCCCTTATCAACAGAGAACTTTCTCATTGCTGGGTTGTCATATTTAGTGCTTGTTGAAATCTTACCAGTTGGTGTTTGAATAGCAATATCTCCAAGTCTTTGCTTTGCTGATACAAGCGATCTCATAAGAAGCTTTGAGAAAGCTCCCTTTACCTTATTCTTTATGTCCTGCCAAGAACTGTAGTGAGCAAATGTTGAAAATTCGTTTGGTACACCGTCCTCAAAAAATGTTGGCTCAAAGTCAATCTGAATATTCTTCACTAAGTCGGGAACAACAGATGAAACGAATATTGTGTTTTCCTGTGTTTGTGATTTACCACCTTTACCTAAGAAAGTCATCTTACCAAACTTCTGTCCTTCATTATCCTTGAGGAATTCCTTAAGAAGAGGTCTTAGCTCTTCTGGATATTGTAAATCCATATCTCCAACTGCCTTTTTATGCTTACTGAATTCATCATAAGGCTTGGAAAAGAACAATCTTGTAGAACCAGAGAATAGTTTTCCACTCTTAACATTCTCTTCAAATTTTGGGAACAATGGTTTGTTGTATTTCTTCTCGAATTCTTTATTGAATGCTCTTAGTGCGTCGACTATTTCCTTCTGTAATTCTCTAAACTGTTTTGCGGAAATCTTATCCATCGGAATTTTTTCTGCTGGAACTTCTTTACCATCTTTAGTGATAACCTTTACATTACCACCTTCTTTCAAATAGTAAAATTTATCAAATCTCATTGTATTATGGCTCTCTATAATATTGTTCTTTTTTAGCATATCAATCATCATATCATATACTGACTCTTCATAACCAGTAAGTCTCAAAAACTCTTCCTTGTTTTTATCAAGGAGAGCCCTTCTAACTTTTGTACCAGAAGTATCTTCTTCTCCACGACTTTCAAGAAAGAAGTATTCACCCTTTCCGAAATCAGAATCAGATGGATCAGTAGTTCCTTCGTTCTTTGGATCATACTCAACGAAATATCTCTGGAAGTCCTTTATTCTGTCTGGACCTACTATGAATACTGGTCTATCAACACCAGCCTGAACTACTCTTGTAAACATTCTAATTGGAATTGAGGAGTCCACACGAATAAATCTTGCTCCGGTAGCCTCCTCAATTATCTTCTTTTTCTGTTCATCAGTAAAAATGTCGACCTTTGGGTCGACTTTCTTTCTGGTTGGAGAAACGATTACAACGTCATCAAAATGTTGCTTAGCAAAATCAACAAGCCTACCGTGCCCCTTTTTTCCAGTCCAGGGAGCAAATTTCCCAAAGATGACAGCGGTAGGCTTCTCATTCTTGTCAATTACATAACGATTTAGTTCAACCGTTTTAGATGGGTCGTTCCTATCTGGAACTTCAACTGTTATCATTCCTTCCAGAATTGTAGAAAACATTCCCATTCTCCTTATCCTCTTGCTCCACCCTTCTTGTATTCAGATGGTATTTGAGGAGATGGAACTTTCTCAATCTTCTCCTTTGGCTTTGAAGGAGACTTTGTGTAGTTTCCAGATGGTGCTGCCTTCTTGTCACTCTTTGGAACTTTACCAGCAGGTTCCATCTTATGCTTTGGCTTAGATGGAGACTTTGTGTAGTTTCCAGATGGTGCTGGTTTAGATGGAGACTTTGGTGCCGATGGAACCTTCTCAATCTTTTCCTTTGGTTTCGAAGGATTCGATGTGAAGCCGTCAGCACTATGGTCAGATGCGTTGTAAATTTCTTCCTCGTCCATCTCCATATATCTGTTTGCTAACTTAGCAAAACTCAATCCTTCTTCTGCCATTTCTTCCATTTCTTCTTCACTTCTATTCAGTGCGTTCTTCCACTGACTCTTGAATTTAGATGAGTAATCGTCTTCACTTCTACTCTTATTTCTCTTCAACGCATCCTTCCACTGACTCTTGAATTTAGATTGGTAGTCCATTTCTTCTTCACCATCTATAGCGACACTTATAGCAGCGTGGATCACATCTATTTCTTCGTCGGAAAGTCTTTCTCCAGAATGAAGCTTATCCATTACGTTGTCAAGAACCGCTGTGTCAGATTTTCCTTCTTTAGCGGCGGCGATAGCTCCGGCAATTATATCTCTTTCTGGTTCTGAAAGATTTTCACCGTCACGAACCTTTGCCATAACATCTTCCAAGCCACCGTCGTCTTCCATTTCTTCTTCAGCATATTCCATTTCTTCTTCAGCATATTCCATCTCTTCTTCAGAAGTTCCTGGTCCAATAACCTCAAGCTGTTCAATAGGTGCCTCATACTCCTCACCATCCTGGTCAGTAACATAAGCAATATCACCTTCAAATCCAGCAACCATACAAGGCATTCCCTTGTAAAGAACTTCCTGACCATTCTTCAATGGGCAACCCATTTCTTCTTCACTGTATTTCATACCACACTCTTCTTCAGCATCATATTCCATTTCTTCAACTTCATCAATAGTAAACTTAGACTTCTTCTTGTTGATATCCACACCAACAATCTCTTTATCTTTGGTAACTGAAACAACATTATACCAATCTTCGTTGACTTTTACAAGTTTACCAACAAGCTTATTGAGGTCAAGGCTTTCTAAGTCATACATAGAAGAACCAGCATAACCTCTCTTTCTCATTGTCATTTCTTCTTCTGCTTCTTCATCATCACCACCAAGATCAGCGATGTCTTCCCAGTTTATAGCATCAGCATCTTCAGGTTCTTCTCCTGCGTCTTCTGACTCTTCACCAGCATCTTCAGGTTCTTCTCCTGCGTCTTCTGGCTCTTCACCAGCATCCTCAGGTTCTTCTTCCTCTGCTTCTCTAATGCTCTTGGATTCTGGATACATCTCTTCTTCAGCTTCTCCACCTTCTTCTGGCTCTTCCATCTGAACTGTAAATCCTTTGAAAAGAGTCTCAAGAGAATCTGTAAATGCCTTTAATTCTTCTTCACTATCAAATTCGTGTTCTGACTTTTCAAGACCAGTTCCATCAGAAGGCTCTACCATTACCTTCATTCCTTCAACAGAAACCTTTACAATCTTTTCTTCCTCTGGTTCTTCTGTTTCCTCTTCAACAACGTCCTTTCTCGGTCTTCCTCTTTTCTTACCAGTAGATTCCATACCAAGACCAGACGATCTGTTTTTATCAACGTCATTATTGATAGTGATTCTGATTTCACCTTCATCAAGTGAGTTGACCTTCTCAACAACGTAATCCATATTGTTCTTAAGGAATTCAACGTCAATTGTTGAAGGAGCAATTCTTTCATCTACGAATTCATTCTGAATTCTGTGAAGTGCTGTCTTCTTGTCTGAGTAATCATCATCAAAAGCTTCTCTGACGATGGATACAACCTTATCCCATCTTTCCTTAATTATCTTCTCAGAAGCGGAAACATCCTCATTGAAGTTTTCTTTAAGATACTTTGTAAATTCTAACATATCTTCTCTCCTATAATTATGTGAAAATCAATCATCATCTGTTTTAATAAATATTGTTTCTCCAAAGTCCAATTCTTCTGGCTCTTCATCTTCATCTTCAAAGCCATAGAAATCTTTGAAATCTTCGAAATCTTCAATGTCATTCTCGTCCCTAATATAATCATTGTTAGACATCTAACGACTCCTTATTTGTATTTATAGTCTTAAAATTAAATTTATGACTTATCTTCCATTCCATCTTCTGGTTATGAGGCAAGACAAATACAAACTTATTATGAGGTTCTATTTCTTCATCACCAACTTCAATCAAACCCCAATTTTTAAGACAGAAAGCAATTGCGTTTCTTCTTAGTAAGTCATCTTCACATACTGAGTTATAGGCTGAATCTCTTGTCAAAAGAAACATCTGTTTAAAATGTACCAAAAAGGTCTTTCCATCCTGCTCATAAAGATAACAACTTGGATACAAAATCTTTTTCTTCTTGTTTGCGATTCCGATTCTATTAAGAGTTTCCTTTATTACCTTATCATCAACAAGAACTTTCACTTCAAGCAAATCATTAAAAGTCATATTTCCTCCTTTATATTAACTCTACAAACTTCCCAACCCTTATATTTCCTCTGTTGTTTTATTGATTGTTGTTTGATAAACTATCCTTAAATTTTATCAAAATAGGTTCTAATCCACATTTCAATAATTTCCTAATCTTATTTACCAACATAAAATGGTTCATAATCAAACTCATACTCACCATACTTATATTTTCCTGGCTTTCTTGAATCCAAATAAACATATACATAATACTTATTCATAATTAATATCCACAATTACCAGTAGTTGTTTTTGTTTCATATATTATTTCCTGATATGAGAAATTACCGGTAAAAGTAACTTCCTCACTTATACCAGCATTCAATGAAATAGAACCAAGTGTTACTAGAAATGCTTCTGTAAATCTCCAAACAACAATTGGCCTTTTCTGGTTGTCAAGGATATTTAGGTTAATTGACTTTATGGTGTATTTTCTAAAAAAATCTTCCTCACTATTAAAATCACCAACCTGTCCATATTTAAGAGCCTGCATCCACTCAAAAAGATTTAGATAGTTCTTCATATCCTCCGACAGTTTGAACTCTACCTGTAATTGTGACAAGTCTTCATTAGCCTTAACACCACCAATAGGATGCCTAATACGAAACCCTTTTATATCAGAATTGATTTCAAGAAGGTTATAATCTGGAAATACAACACTCTTAACGTAGTTATCGTACATTCTCATATCCCTAATTGTTTCCAATGATGGTATGTTAGAAAAGCTAACCTGCCACTTATCATTATGGAAAGTATTCGGGAAGTTTGCTGCTGGTGATGGATTAGTCATTTTTATTACCTAATTTTTTCATCAATCTTTTGGCGGTCTTTTCCATTTCTTCTGTGACACTCCACGGGGCAAGCCCCGTGGCTTCTGCTTAGTTTTCTAAGCATTCTTTTTCTTGCTTCAACGACAGTTCTATTGAACCATCTCCACAAGCGTTAATTCCGCTGTGCCCCAGCGTATTTCCTATCATTCCTATATTTAGAATTTGTCAAGTGTTTTTTGAAAATATTTTGCCAATTCATCCCCGCCGCAAGCGGGAGGGGTTTTCTTGGTGTTTCCTATAACAGTAATACAATCGTCCAAACATCCTTCATAGTGAAACTCTACAAATCCGTTACCATCGTCGTCTATTTTTGAACTAGTCAATTTCAACATATGGTTTAAGAAATATTTTTCCACTATAGTAATTCCTCTATCTCCTCGTCGCTTTCTTTTACCAGAACTCTTAAAACATCAAAATTGAAATTTGTAGGAAGAGCCTCAAATCTACATTGAATGATGTCAACTTCTACTTCCTCTTTCAGTATCTCATTGTAAATCTCAATTTCTTTTTCTCTTTCTTCTATAGCACTCTTAAATTTTTCTACCAACTTCATTACTTCATTCTGACATTCCAATTTTACTTCATCTGATGGAAATACAGGAATATTATCATTTACAGAAGAAGCATATTTCTTTATAGTTTCTATCTTCTTTGACTCAAATTCTCTATATTCCTGAACACTACTTTCTCTTGACTTTACCAATTCGGAAGCGATTGGTTGAATGTTTGATAATGTTCTTGAAACTGCAAAGTTAAACCTCTTGTCATACTTTGTCAAGTCAGGATAATTTGCTTTCAAAGAATAAACAATGTCAAAAATCTGTCGGTTTGTCAAATTAACTTTCATGTAATCCTCCTTAAACTCTATAAGAAAGCTCTATAAGTAATACAACAATTCAATAATCCTTTTTCTCCACTTGTATTCCAATGATAACCATCTATACTAGCATCCGTTCTGTTAACGTATATAAAAGAAGTTGAAAATTTAATATATCCAACTAAATAATCTCCATTGAAATTTATAGGAACTGGCACAAACGAATTAACAGGAGGCTTTATTTCACTAGGTATACCACCAACTGCTACTAAAGCAAATAAAGAACTGTTACTTTCTCCTTCTATAATTGGTATTTCCCAAGTTACAACATCTCCAATTCTTGTATATAGTATGGTGTAAGTGATAGTATCAGTTGTCTCAAATACATCAGAGAATGGTTCTACTTCAAACGATCCTGTCTTATAATATGTCAAATTACTCTGTCCAAATGTTATAGAATCTGTTTCTATAGCATCTGTTTGTATAGAATCTGTTTGTATAGCATCTGCTTGAATGAGATCAGCATCAACCTCCGTTGCGTGAACATCTATAGAATTTACATCATGAGCAAACACATTATTAAATCTTTTGTCAGAAGTACCAAGATTAGTCACTTCATCCTGAATAGGTGTTATTAAAAGAGATTCAAATCTAACTATACCTGCAACCAAAAACAAATCTGATGGTATTTCTATCAAATCATCCATAGGGTCCGGCAAACCTTCTCCCATTTTTTCTACTATGTCTTCGTAAGAAACGTCCGACTTCACACCAGCCCCAATAAACATCCTATTCTGAGGGTCTCTCGAAATTATTATAGCATTATTTTCATCGCCATCATCATTCTTAACCAGACTCTGGATTTCTATCGGTCCACGCAAACTTATCTTGTCTTCAGCAGTAATGTCTAATTCTAACGATCTGGCACTTATAGAAGATACTTTTAAATCGAAGAAAGATGCTTCTTCTATAAACGCATTCTCAACGTTAATTTCTTCAATGTATAAATTTTTAAACTTATAGCCGGGAGTACCAAGTAAAGTTCTTCCATCCTGAAGTGGCATTATTGTATAAGCCTCAACTCTAATATCATTGGAAACTAGATACAAAACTGAAATGTCATCTACCAAATCACTCATTGCGGGAATAAAGATACCGGAGCCCATTCTATTTGCTATTGTTTTGTGAGAAACGTCCGACTTCACACCAGCCCCAATAAACATCAAATTCTGAGGGTCTCTCGAAAGTATTATAGCATTATTTTCATCGCCATCATCATTCTTAACCAGACTCTGGATTTCTATTGGTCCGTGTAAACCTATTTCCCCCCTAGCAGCAATATGTAATTCTGCTTCTGGTGCCAATCCATCATCATCACCAGCAGAAATTAATCCATATTGATCTATTCCGTTCATTATATTTTTATGAGTTGCACCAGATTGTCCATCAGTTATTGAGAAAGTGTAATCTAAATTTAGACCAGCAAACAAATATATGTTTTCTGCTTCATTATCTCCGCTTGTTGTATTGTAAATTAATAAATCCGTATTATCTCTTACAATATCCCCACCTTTGAAGGCTCCGTATAAATCATTACCACTTGTAATTTCAACTCCAAGATCATTTAATCTCAAAGAGAATTTATCATCGCCCATTTGTCCATCTGATTTACCAATTAAAACCTGATTTCCATTGAATTGTGCGGCGTAATTTTCTGAAAAATTCTCAACATTCAAAGTTATAATATCATCGAGACCACCATAGTTCCATAACCACAACTCCCTAAACGAATTATCAAACGTTCCGAGAGAAATGGAAGAATCTATAAAAGGTTTTATAGCTAAAGCATCTCCAGTATATTCTTCCCAACCAGGATTAATAACCATATCACCACCATCAACCTCACCACTTCTAATGTCGTGCCCATCCGATACAACTTCTATTGTCCAATACTTATTATCATCCTGGTCAATTCTGAGTTGTGGAATATCATCATCTATTTCTCCATCTTTTCTTTCTCTTCTAATGTGCATAGTAGCACTTATTTCTTTCTGTCCATCCTCAAAAACACCAACACCAATTCTACCAGGATAATAAAGTCCACCAGGGCTGTGACTCCAATAATCAGCGGAAGACGAATAAAACACATCGTTCCAATCAGCAGATACACCACTAAGATCAATTTGAACATCTGCCTCAAACAAATCATACCCAACACCAATGTCTGATCTAACAGCAACATTAGAAAGATATGCTTCACCAAAATATCCAATACTATTAGGTATGTCATCTCCATTAGCATCAACAGCAACAGCATACATTGCTATCTTGTTGAATTTTATATTTCCCCAATTACTATCAATTTGAAACTTGAATGATCCTCTCAATCTATCTTCATCGGGACCATCGTATGTTGGGTAATATCCAACAGTAGTTCCAAATCCATCAGCACCAGTACCTGGTTGCGAATCATCCCCTTCTATACCTTGACCACCCGCAATTGCTTCCCAAGTCCAAAGAGATTCTCCGCCTGTTGCTGACCAGCTTGTGGCGCTAACTTGATTCGAAAGTGGGGTTCCACCATACAAGTTTGTTACAACGGAAGATTTCTGGTACGTATTAGTCAATTTAGAAGAATTGAAATCAACAGCAGAAATCAAAAATGTAGAAGCGTCTCCAAGAGTATGCTTTCTTTTCCAAAGCTTTTCACCATAAGGCTCTGTTATAGTTTTGTCGGCAATATCTGAGAATGAAGAAAGTACTGGTGAATTTCTTACACTTGAGTCTATTCTATCATCATAAACAGGGATAAAATATCGCAAGTCAATGTAGATACCATTGTCGTTTGCTGATGATACAAAGTCCATTCCCTTATCTGTAATGAGTACATTAGGCATTTTACGTCTCCCAAATCAATTTATTAGATTTCTTCAAATTATTTTCTTTTATCAATATTTGTATTTTCAAAACATCATTCTTTTACTTTCAATTATTTATATTATCCGTTCTGAAAAACTTATAGAATCTTTGCAAGACTCATGTTTTCTTCCTGCTTCGTAGAAACCGCCTCTTCAAAACCTAAATTTTGATTTGGTCTTACGCTTTCTCCACAGGCTTTAATTCTACTTTATAGGCTTTATTTATTTTCATTTTTATTAGATTTAGTTAGATTTTGCTAAATTTCTATAAATTATTTATATCTGCTATTATCCCCAACCATTACTATATCCATCCGATTCAATGACGGCGTACCTTGTCATTCTAACATATCCACCAACATATATATTCAAAACTCTATTTACATATCCGACAAGTTTCCTAAACACTGTATTTATTGGTCTGATTGATTCTATTGCTCTTATAACCTTTTGTCTTCTCTGTATATCTGTTGAGATATCCTCGCTTACGTCAAAATCAACACTCACTGCGAAATGCGGGGTCGGAAAAAAGTTATCCGGAATTGTACTCAAATCTCCATGTTGATCCAATATCCATTTTCCACCAGCACTTGTTGGTAAGTAGCTATCCGTAAAATATTCTAAAACTTCAGCAACCAATCCAAAGGAATAAAGCATAACCTTGATAGAATTTCTTGTTGTTTTTATCTTATACCAAGTTGGTAAGTTTCTCACAACAAATCTGAGATACTTATTTATGTCACTAGCAGAACAAGCACCACCAAACTCGGTAGTACCGAATGTATCTGTTGAACCAACAACTTCTACTTCTTCTCTTGAGACATTTACGTTATACCCAAGATTGGCTGCGAAAAACTGAATGAATTCTATATCTATCAAGTCAGGATCGTGTAACTCCGTCAACCTATGTACTTTCTCAAGAATTGAAATCTTTTGAGCCGAAGTAGCATATTGAGCATTTGTTGGCCAATGAAGTTCTATTTGCTCTGCGTCAGTAGATTCGGTTGGAGTATCAGTTCCACAAAGGTCATAAGTAAACTCCCTGTTTACTTCAGCAGAAACTGAACCTACAGATGACACTGACCAGTCCTCAGTAATATTTAGTTCGTTTGCGCTTAACTGCCATCCACAAAGACCATTGAACATATTGTTGAGGAAGTCCTCAAAAAATATCACGAAGTCCTCTGTTTCTCCTCCCTTCAAGTAAAGAGGAAGGTAATCTCTGAGATTTATTCTTCTACAGTCACCGTACCTACCTAGCATATCAGGACCACATACAGTTATGTAATCCTCCTTTGCCTCGCAGACATCACCACCCAATATACTTATGGAAGCAGTATCCGATCCACCATTTCCACTAACATCGTAAGCCGTCACAGAAACAATATAAGTTCCTACTGAAGAATATGTATGCTCAAGAGTTGCCGTCAAGTCTGTTGTTGATGAAGTGGAACCATCTCCAAAATCCCAATCAGCACTAACAACAGTGTTAGCAAAGTAGTTGGCTCCATTAGCATCACTGAAACCCAAAGCGGAGTTTGGTAAAGGAGTTCCTGAGAACTGAATATCTGGTAATGGGTTAATCTTCAGTGTCAATGAATAATCTGTGTCTGTTACAACAAGACTTCCATTTGCGTAAACATCACTCTTGACACCAGCACCAGCAAACGTCCCCTTGACAGGATATTGGTACTGAAGCGAAGAACTATTAGTAGAAGATGTTTCTCCATTGTATACAAACTTGAACTCATTTTCTATTGTCCAAGTTGGATCAAATGAATCAGAATCTGATAATGCCGAGAATGTAATATCGTTGTTTACGAAATTTATGTTGGAGTCTACGGCAGCAGAAATGCTGTAATCAAAACTTCCAAAGTAGAAAGCTCCTACACCATCTCTATCGTTTCCCCACAGTCCAGTATTATAACTCATTCTATCTCCGTTATCATATCAATTCCAATGTTACACAGCATTTGACAGAGTACTTCTGTCCTCTATATCCAGTGTAAACATGTGTGTATGGATTTTGTGTTGTCGTCACCCAAGGAATATTACAAGTCTCATTGTCGTAATCATAATCAAAACACCATCTATAGTTCTTTACTTTGTATTTACCTTTCAACTCAGGTGATAGATTTACTCTTGCAGTAAATTCAACAGACAGTGGAGAACTTCCTCTTAAAGGCGTTCCTACGAAATCTACCTCAAAATCCTGAGTAGCATACACATTCAGTGGTTGAAGCATCTGACAATTCACTATCAGTGAAACAGGAGTAACGGTCGCAGAAACAGCATTTTGTGCTGATATAGTTGGCTGTAACATAACAGCTGATAATTCCATCACATTAGCTGAGACTGTTTCGCTTATAGGACCGAAGTAGAATGCTCCAATATGACCATTTCCTGGTGTTGAATAGAAATAGAAAGCTCCAACACCATCTCTTGTCAATCCTCCAATACCATATGGAATATCGTCATACCTATTGGAAGGAGTCACAGAAAATCCAAAGTCTTCGTATATATAGTTCTCTTTGTCAAAGCTGAGATACGTAGCGGATTGAATTGCTGTTACTGCGTCCGACTCGTTTACGACAGCAGATACTTCATATGCGCTAGTATCATTGGCAGACATATTAGTCTCAACATTCATCAATTTAACGTAATCGTCTGGTAAAAATTGATATGGATTTCCAGCTGGTCCACTATCAATATAAATCACTGTATCCTTTATTATCGTGTCAGCACTAAATGAATTCTCAGTTAATAGATTGTAATATCCTCGAATAGTAACTCCTTCAATAGTCAAACCATCTGTTGTGTCGTTACCAATAATGATCGATCCACCACTTTCTCCGAGTAGTATCATTGAGTTTAGGTATTTGAAACTCTTAGTTTTATGATTAGTAATGTAATATCTACCTATTCCTATTGCGGCATTAGAACCATCATTCGCAAGTATTACATTATCTCTTATTACAAAAGAAGCAGCTGAAGCTTCACCTCCCAAGTTTATTATATTATATTCGTCTGAATTTGCTGATGATGTATCAAATCCCCAAAGTCCATAATCACTTAAACTCCACGATTCGAACGTAACAGTTCCAGACAATCCCGACAATGTATATCCCGCTGGTCTTCCAAGAAGCTCATACGACCATATAGGATTTGTTGTAAAAACATTCTCTATACCTCTCATCTTGAAAGTAGAATTTGGTGGAAGATAATTTGAAATAACTTCGTTCGATTGTCTTCCTGTCCAAGGACTTCCAGATGTTCCTATTCCGCTTGTAGCAGAATCAGCCGAAAGATCAACATATAATACATCTGGAAAGTAGAAAGCTCCTATTCCGTATCTTCCATATCCCCAAAGTCCGGTTTCATATTCATTATACCAGTCCCAAGTTCCATATGGATAATATGGTATGGTACTACTTGTTGCGATCAAAAACTGGTTGAAATTGAAACTCTCTTTTGCTAATGTCACTTCAGAAGGCCAAGCCGGATTGCTCCATCCAAAATAGCAATTGTTTGCTGTTACTGATGTGGAACCAGCGGAAACACTCGTAGCATCGTCGGTAAATAAGCTGTTGTTTAGGTGAAGACTGTGACCAGTTCCCTGAACCGAGAAGCTTCCATCGACAACACAGTTCTCAATATATACAACATCTGAAGTCCCAACATTAGTCTCTATTGTAGAAGCTACAATGGTACATCCATAAGCGCTCAATGGAACTGACTTTTCAAGTTGAACACTTCCTTGTAGCCAGCAATTGTACGTTTCATCAGCATAAAGATCACAAACAGAACCGTCAATCATGGCACCTTCAACTTTGTCAGTTGCCGCAGAAGTAGTTATACCAAAATCGATATTAGTACCACTCAATATCCAAGGACCATGAGCAGACAAACTCCAAGGCTCAAAATTAACAAAACCTTCTACAGAACCATTTGTAAGTGAAATAGTAGACGATTCATATGTCCCTTTTATCTTGTAAACGACTTGAACGTAGCTTACAAGATTATTAAGAGAGTCCTTGAAATCATTGTAATCGAATGGGTCTGCTAAAGTACCGGCATTACCACTTGTACCAAGGTCCAAGTCAACATAGTAAGTCGTAGTGCTGACTGAACCAAAATAGAAAGCACCAACACCATCTCTTTCGCTTCCCCACAATCCTGTATTATATGCCATTTAAATTTCCTTACCAATCATTAGAGCCAGTGATTGTTATTCCTGCTCCCAAAATATCATCAGAATAGCTTACTTTTGTAGCACTAAAGCTTGGCCAACTGATGTTAGGTGTCCAACCGAACTGCATGTTATCGTTTGTATAATTCAGTACATCTCCTCTAAGAGTTGCTGAATTGGCTACATTAGTAGCAACGTAATTCAGGTCTGCCGATATATTATCACCTGCTGTTTTTCCATTGTTTGCCGATGTAGTTGCCATGGCAGAGCATTGTAAAACGGAATCCTTCAAGAACAAAGAAAATTCATGAGGAGATTCAAAAAGAACTTCTCTAAGAACATCATCTTTCTCACAAAGTATCGTACATCCTCTGAATGTTGAACTTACTGGTATATCAGGAACTTTATTTGAATCATTGTAACTATAATAACTAAAATAACCACAGAACTCATATGACCTGAAGGAGACTGTAGATGATCTCATAAACAAATTATCTCCGCTCTTACAATACATTACTAATTTAGCAGCTGATGCGTCCACCGCAGAAGTATCATTATGTATTATTCCGTTTTCAAGTTCATAACCAGGAAAATGTAACTCGTTGTTATATTCGTAAATTCTCCAAGGTCCATATGCTGAAGTATCCCAAGCATACATCTTATATTTCTTTCTTGAGAAGAACTTACCATCATTAGGGCTGTTCGTTATATCTATCTCTCCCCTTAGATAGAACTCGTCATTATCCACAACATCTACTGCCGGAGTTGTTTCTGCGTCATAGTAATCAGTTCCCGCTTTACCAGTAAACTCAAAAAAGTCGTCCCAGTTAAAAGGGTCTCCAGATGTTCCAGAATGACCACTAGTGGATGCCGACAAATCAACGTATATACCAATGTCAGTAAAATAGAAAGAACCAGGTCCGAATCTAGGGGAGTAGTAAGAACCATGTTGGTAGTTATATAGTCCACTCGTATCCTCTCCAAAACTATCATACCAGTCAAATCCACTATAGAACTCTCTTCTATCAAGACTTCTTTCAGGAAGACCGAAATCTTCATATCTTAAATTAGTTTTATCAGAACCGGATATCTCATGAAAACTTGGCATTGGTGCTGATGGTACCCATTCAAAAGTACATCCTGAGAAAATAGTTGTTCCATCAATATTACTGTCAATGCTTGCTGATGTGACTGTAAAAACACAACTGTTAAACCTAACAACTTGGCCAGAATACACAGTATCTCCTGATATAGTATAATCATAGAAAACACAATCATTGAAAGTTGCTGAAGAGTTGTCGCTTTGAGGTTGTATGTCTAAATAACCATTATAAAACGTACATCCATCAAATTCTTGTATATTATAATAGTCTGCATAGGCTGTATCGGAAACTGTTTCCACCTGAACGTCACCATAAAAAATACAGTTATAAAATTTTCTTCTAATTTGGCTTGATATATGCGTATAATATGGTGTTGTTGTTGAAACAGCAAGCCCTCTAAAAAATTCTAATGTTCCAGCGTCACTTACGTCAGTAAAAAATACACCAGAATCCACACCAGAAAGCTTCCAATAATTAAAATCTTCAAAATCTCCCCAAGGCATAACAATATTAAAATTATTGTTATTAGCATTTTGAACAAAGAAATCACCGGATTCAAGTAAACCTAAACCTTTCGTCTTAAAATCATGACCCTGAGATGCTGTTTGGTAAAAACTCTGAAAATCATATAAATTAAACGGTTGATCTTCTGTTCCATTTCCATTTGGAGTCCCACTATCAAAATTACAGTAATAGGTTGCCATTATTATTCTCCTCTATCGTAGTCCTTTCTACTATATCCAAACAACCCTGTTTCATAATTAGGATATGTGTAGTAGTTTCGACCCGGATTTGGTGGCGCTGTTATTCCATCGAAAGGCTTTAGATACTTCTTGTTACTATTTATAAAGTCAATATCTTTGTTATAAAGAGCATTGCTCGGTGTAAACGGATAATCAGTTGGTGGTATCCATCCAAACTGGTTCTCGTCGTTGGTTTCAACGGTAAAGTTTCCACTAATAGTAGAGTAAGAGTTGCTGAATGTGCTGTTCATCAAAATCAACCCACAAGCACTAAATTGTTCTGATGTCTCTTTTGTTAGATTAGTTATCACAGAGTCTATTATACTTACATCATAATCTGACTGGTCAAAAGCAGAGTATGTTGCTGAATTGAAATAGTCTGACCATCCATCACCACTCAAATAAATCGTAGAACCTATGATATTAGAACCGGCACTAGCTACAATATAACCAGCAGAATCTACTCCAATAGTAGTTGAGCTTATTCCACTTGTCCATGTTTCAGGAAATCCATATTCTGCCTGCCAATACAGAGGTCCTGTTCCCCAAGCATTTTCTCCACTATCACCTGTTATATATGAGCAACCAGAATATTCAGCAGAACCAGCAAAGTAATATACACCAGTTGTTTCACCGACGGCGCTAACTGTTTCATTAAAATCGTGTTTGTAGGATGCTGAAATTACATTGCTACCACTTTCTCTTTCTATCTTAAACCATATATAATATCCAGGTACCTCATTAAATTGGGAAACAACTTCCGAATTATATTCTATTCGATCACCACCCTGAGTATTAAAGTCAAAAATTTCTGTGCCGTCTTGCTCATTCAATACAAGATGAACCGATTTGTTTCCACCAGACTCTCCAATGAATATCTGAGTCTCTATTATAAATCCACCACTGAAGCACGTAGACGAAGTATTGTAATTAATTTCGTCAGTACCGTATCTAACACATCCAGAAAAAGTAGATGTGTCCACAGCACTAAAACTTCCAGCAGAAACACCACTACTCCAGAAAGGATTTACATTACCACAACCCAAATCTTCGTAATTATAATCTTCAAAAATGTAAGTATCGTAATCTACCCAAGATGGTTTGTCAGAGCTTGTTCCTGTTACAATAACAGACTCCGTTGTTCCTGACAACATGTAATTCATCGGGTCTATCTGTATTCTACTATATTCACCCTGATACACTACAAACATATTATAAGTTCTACTAAGAATAATTTTACCACCAAAACCAGGAGAACTATATCTTTTATTGTATATGATACCGTTTCTCAATGTACATCCACCAGCAGAAAGAACTGAGTTTTCGTCAAAAACGGAAAAGTCTTCAACGATCCAAACCCAAGGTCCGTAAGCAGAAACATCCCAGTCTCTTATTGTAAAGTTCTTTCTTCTATCTACTGACAAAACATTCCTATTAGAAGTAGAGCCATAGTCAAGGTTTCTTGATCCTCTTAATCTATAAGTGTCGTTGTAATCTCCACTTGTCTCGACTCTTCCTCTAAATTCTCCCCAATTGAAAGGATCAGCGGAAGTTCCAACATTACTTCCACACACATCGTATGAAGAATTTATGTCCACAAAGTAAATAGCGGAAGTTGAAAATATACTCAATGTGGCGGTATCTGTTGAAGACACACTCGAATCATCTAAAGCATATCCTGATAGACCTATTGTAAAAGTTGCTCCACTTGTGTAATACTTTGTTTCAGTATCAGAGTCCCCGGAAGTACCATCTCCAAAATCCCATTTATATGAACCAGCAGCTAATCCTATAGTACTTGCTAAAAATGTTAAGTTGTCAAAAAATGTAGCACTGGAATTAGTTATATCGTTACCGTTTTTGTAAATTGAAATAGTAACAATAAAATCGCCAACTAATATTTCAAAGGTATTCGTTGTAAATGTGTACCATTCATTTCTCGAAGTTATTGTAGCAAAAACATCAAATGAACCATTAGATGTAAACGAATGAGTCAGAGTATCATTGAAGTTTACAGCGGATGTGTAACCGTCATCAAAATTGTAAACCGCGGATGTCGCGCTAAATGCTGTAAACGGATCATTGCCACTCAAAACAAAATCTACACTAGAATCAATTGGTGAAGTTGCTGAGCTTGCCGAAATAGATATTCCTGATAATGATGGAAAGAAAAGAGCACCAATACCGTCTCTTGTTCCATTCCACCAAATACCATCATTATAAGAAGTATCCCCAGTAACAGAAATATCTTCAAAACCACCAGATAAATAATTGAAATCATTAGGAGTCACTGCGCTAATATCTGCGCTAAGTGCTGCTGGTTGTGAGAAATTGAATTGACAATTAGTAACAGCAGACGATCCAATTTCGTAATATTCGCCAGCTGTGAATTCTGATGAATCAGTAATACAATTATCTATTGATACTGTTGTTTCACTATATCCAAAAAATGTCGTTGGTCCTATTATAATACTGTTGACAATATTTACAGCAGAAGATGAGAAAAAAATAAAACTACCCGGAGAACCTGACTTTTTAGAAAATGTACAGTTTATGATATTAATATTAGCGCAGTTTGATATATTAATGCTAATACCCATACCCTCATCAGCATTTTCTTTTCCAAGAAAATAGCAGTTATCATATGTAAGATTTTGAGTAAAATCATATGCTCCTTCTCCACCCAATATATCACAAGGACTACCACTCGATTCGAACATTCCATTTTGAACCTTGAACGAATCGATTCCTGAAAGATTAAAACCAAATGTGAAGTTATCATTATAAATCTTAAATGGCTCTGTTCCCCAGTTAGTTATAGTTATTGAATTTCCTTTTACATAATACAAGTTGTCAAAATTTATATTAACATTTCTATATCCTGAAAGATAGTATGTTTCAGTAGACGGAACACCATTCCCACCACTAAGCACGTTGGTAAATTCATCCCAGTTTAGTGGATCAGACTCAGTACCAGCATTACCTGTATCAACGTAATCTTCATTTATGTTTACAAAAATGGCCATTTATTACCTCTTATATTGATAAGTCAAGTCTATATTCACCTTTACAATTTCGTTTCCAAGTGAATATCCACCTTTTATTGGTACTCCTTCGGAATCAACAGCAACGTCATCTGCTATATTTCCCTGAGTATCTATCAAATTGTATCTTATTATTCTCAGGTAATCCTTTCTTATATCACTAATCAACTTCATAAAATTATCACTATCTACCCAAGAACTATACACAGATTCTGTCTTCAAATCCACATAAAGCCCCTTAGCAAATTCTTCCAAGAAGGTCCTCTCGGTTATTCCTCTGCTCCACTCAAGACTGTAAGACTGAACCTGTTTTGTGTTTTCATCTATTGTATAGCTAACATTTCTTTCACTTGCTCCAATAGTATCACTAAATGTAGCATTAGTAACATAGTTGTTCAATCTCGTATTGATATTATCATAAAGATCATTCTTTTGAGTAGTGCTAAATCCAGCAGTTTCAATAGATGAATGTGCTGAGAAGTTATAAAAATTTCCACCAGCAGGGTTCGTTGGATAACTTGGAGCAAATCTCACATCAGCATAAAGGACTGATGGGAACTGCTCTATAATTTCAACAACATTAGAAATATATATTTCCTCATTGAAATCAGCATTGTTGTTGAACCACTCGTAAACAGCATCCTCTATTTTTACTTTTTCACTTTGTCTATCATACAAGTTCTTTATGTAAACATTTCCAACCAAATCTATAGTCTGTATTATAGGACTTATGTAAATGTTTCTTATTGTTACCTGACTTCTAGCATCAAGATCGTCAACAACATCTATTATTTTACTACTAAGTTCTCTATTTGTTGTTACAAGAAATGCTGCAGCTGAGGAAATACCAATATCAGCAGCAGCGTCATCTGACTGGCCTGTCAATCCTTCTATTGAATATATGTAAGCAGGAGTATCAGGACTATGTGCTATTGTGAATTTATTGGTGTCAGAGTTGAATGATACTGTTACACTATCATCAACCTTCTGTCCAAAGTTAGCATTTTGAACATTATTGGTTCCTCTATTATCTACAAGATTTCTAAGCTCTGACTGAAGTCTTGAAGCAATTTCATCCATCGCGTTTGAGAATACGGTCTCTTCGCTTAGATTATCAACATCAATAGTCACGTCAGTAGTTCCACTCAATAACTTATTATTAGCAGCAACGTCTGTTGTATAATTCACGGAAAAAACCATACTATCTCCATATGTATTGGAGAAGTAAACCCCGTCTTTACTTGTATCTACCTGATCTCCTCTCAACTTCCATACAAACGTTGATGTTTGGTAGTTCTTCAATTGTTGAACAAGATTGCTACTATCCTCCGATCCCTTAATGTAAACATTGAAGTAGTTTCTTTGGTTCAATTCATCATCATCGTAGTTGAAATCAAGAACTGATGTGTCCAGTCCCGTTGACTTATCCTTTACATAATATGGAGAAACTTCTGTCTGATAAAGAGGTCCAACTACACTAAAGAAAACAATGTTGAACATTCTTAGAAGTGCGTCGGTTCCTCTCTCATTCAATTCCTCCTGCTCTCCCCACGCTATTGCGTTCTTGATATCTATTGGACTTGTTAACGATTTCAAGTAGCTTACATAGTCTCTTCTGGAAACAAGTCTATCAAGAGAGTAATAAATGTTTGGGGCATTGACACGAATGGAATCAATACTCTCCATATCTGCTCCACCAGTAATATTACTTTCAAAGTAGAATTCTATTCTGTCAGTGACATCATTTCCATTGCTATCAAAAACTCTTCCAGAAAATTGTATTTTCTTATCCTTGGCACCAACCTGGTTGGCTTTTGATCCCTTGGTAGCAAGATATTGGATGTAAACATTGTCATTAGAAGTGCCAGCACCCTGACCATATGTTGATGCTCCAACTTGAGCAAATCTTCCATCACCGAAAAGTACTTCAACACCTTCAGTAATAGCAGTTCTTACAACACATACCTTAGTAACCTCACCGGCATTGGCAGCGTCTATTACTTCCCAGTCTATAAGAGACCTTCTGTTTATATTATATTCAGTTTCATCACTCTTTACATTTCCAACCCAAACCTTTGTTGTTGGAAAATCATAGTCTTCCTCACCATATCTATTACTGAATTCGGAATCATCTATTCTGTATAATTGAAAAGTTGAACCAATCTGTGGGTTTGTGTTTCCTTCAATAACCTTTTCCTTTATTTCACCTTGAACAACTTCAATGCTATTGTTCTGATAGTCCTTTAGTATGAAGTTTGTTTCTGCGTTCTGAGATGTAAGTATAGTGCTATAATCAGCATAGTTCAATGTCAATGTTCTCTTCAAGACAAATTTCAATCCATTGTAAGAGAATACTGATTGAACAGGAATTTGTATAGTTGATTGATTGTTCAATCCAAGTCCAGTCCAATCACCTTTCAACTTTATCTTGATTTTAGCTTCTGCTGGAATAGGTCTTTGTGTCACATATCCTAAACCTCTAGCCAAGAGAATAACAGAACTACGAAGTCTTGCGGTGTCAAAGAATGACTCTTCTGCGCGGCGTTCTAACATATAGGTAACTAAATCTGCTGTTCCGGCAAATATCTCTGCCATTGTTTGTGCTATTGCCGATTCTCTAAAGTTTGCGAATCGCTCATCAGAGTTAAACTTATCGTTTATCTGATTAAGAATTTCGTCATATGTAAGTCCAGAATATTTCAAAAAATTGTTGGCCATTCAAACACCCCTTTATGCGTTACTAAATATCTTCTTTTTGAAGGTACTTTGTATATTAGTTCTTCTTATGATGTAAGGAATTATCAAAATTACAAAATTCCTATCAACATCAGCGATGACTCTCATTTCACTTTCAAGAACCGTAATTCTATCTTCCCATATTCTCAGTACCTCAGCAATCTCATCCAGAATAGATTCTGCTTCTTCCTGTGAAAAAAGATTGAATATTCTATACTGTAGTCCATATCCAAAAGAAGGATTGAACAATCTTTCACCAGGAAGTGTTCCAAGTATTAATTCAATACTTTGGTTTATAACATCAACATCCCAGATTTCACCAACGTCAATAGGGTTCTTGTCAATGTCGTATGCCCATCTTTCTGATATGTTTCTTATTGTCTTAGCCATAATATCGTTCCTTATCTGTATTTATTATAAATCAAATACACCTTGGTTGTTTTTTAGTCTTTCCAAAACATTCGACGGGTCTATACTGTTTACTTCTGCAGTTATCGATGTTTTAATACCATTTGCATAGACTGAAAATGCGTTCTCAATAGATGAAGTTATTTGATTTTGAATTCCATAATCCGGGTCAGTGATATTGACATCTAACTGTGGTAAAGGTGTCGATTCTTTTAATAGATTATAAGATGCTTCGTTAGCGGCGAAAGCAGCCGCAGTCGATGGATTGTTTGCGTTTGTTTCATTTGATACTTTTATTGTTGCCAACAAAGAACTTGCGGCCGTAAGAGCCGCACTATTTGATGTCTTTTTTGACTCAGCAACAATCTTAACAGCATTCTGAACCAATAAAACCAAAGCCGATATACTCTCATAAGAACTTTCAACATCATCATATGAAAATACACTTTCGTCATTTGGAAAATATATTGGTTGAATAGCACCATTGACTAATTTACTTGAAGCAATTTCAATAATAGACTGAATTCCAACAATTCCCAAATTATCAGCCAAACCATCAACAGAATTTACCATGTTTGTTATAGATGTATTTATATTAGGAATGGTATTTATGTATATTGGTAAAATTTCTTCTAGGTAAATAGAATACCCATAAGGTTGAATTGCTGTTAATGAAGTTCCCCAAACAACTATTCTTTGAGTCCTTGTCATTAGCTTAGTAGCATTCTCTATTGCTATTCCTATATTTGAAATTAAGTAATCAGCAACAGGATTAATCAAGCTTTCAAGAGTTCTCATAAGTTCAACAACATAATTAACTATCTCTAATTCTGATAGGTTAGAATCATTTGTTAACTTCATATATATAAAGTTAGATTCTTCATTGATAGACTGTTTTACTTCAGTTATTAAATTATCCAAAATATTTGTTGTGGAACCTTCAATTTTACCAATGGGAACATTAACATCTATAGTTGTTTCAGAACCTTTTGACAAATCACTATAAGTTATACTTGGGAAACCTGGATTAACTTTTACTGAATATGGTTGCTTCATATCTGGTATTCCTAAAACACCAGGAACAACTATCATATCCAAGTTAACATAATAATCTGTTCCGAACGAAGCAACCCCTTCCGTATATCCCAAAGCGGGTGGTAATAGTGGAACAGGCGATGCCAACATAGTACCTGCGTAAACAGCACCAACACCAACATCCGCTTGGCTGGAGTAAACTTCATTTAAATTAATGAAGTCAACTATAGCAGAACCCAATACGTCCCAAAATATCTTTTGGTTAATATTTCCCTGGTTTATTAGGTTGTCAAACTTATTAAGAACTTTATCAATAGTATTATCAATTTCATCATACGCAGAACCAAACCCAAATACTAAATCAATATCAAAATAAAACTTGTCGTCGAGATAATGGCTTTTTGCGGTCATAAAAGGAACACTTAACCAAAGAAGAATAGTTCTTAAAAATTTCTCCATTCCTTCTTTTCTATCAGTAACGTATCCAGTTTCTGTTGGTCTAAGAATCATTGGCATCATATAAAGTGGAAAAAAATCCAAGTCTTTAGGATCAATCAAACCAACGGTTGGTGCGTTCTGTAAAGACCATCCTATTTCAACACCTTGAGCATAGCCGTTCTGATTCAAATTAATATAGCAGTAATTATTGATGTATTCTTGTATACCATACACAACCGAGAAATGAGAGACAATACCATTTACTCTAGCAGATACAGAAGAATTATCAGAAGCAGAAAAAACGTTATAAACATCTGAATCCGGTGTGTCATACTTTCTAAAATATTCTTCTACTCTATTTCTAACTATTGACGAAAGTTTTTCACCGGCTGCTGTAATAGATTGTTCAGCCATTCAAAAACTCCTTATGGGACTGCCGGACCTGTTGGTGCTACATTTCCAGAATGAGGTGCTCCAGTGAACAAACACGCCGGCAAAGCACAAAGAGGTCCACCAGGCGGTGGTATTGGACTTGCTACAGTTCCCTGAACTTTTATAGAACCTGGAGAATGATTCAATTTCAAATCTCCGATACTAAAAATTTCTGTAGAACCATCGGCATTTATCAAAACCTTTGTACCTGAATTATGATGAAAAGTGGTTTCCTTACTCTTTCTATTTATTGTAAAGTAATCACCTTCATCAGTCTCAAACATTACCATGTTATCAGGATAGTCAACATCCTTTTGTGTTGGTTGACTATTTATGTTTACTGCTTTAGTTGTATAATGTGGCAAGTAGATATCTCCTCTATCGAAGTAAACCTTCACAAGAGCACCATTAGGAGGAACCACAAATGAACCGAGAGTACTTCCAATAAACCCAAAGTCTGGTAGTGCCCATGGTAAATCATTATCTGGTACCTCTTCTCCAAAGACACCATATACTCTTATCTGACATTTGCCTTGTTTGTCTGGGTCGTTGTTGTTTACGACAATTCCAGTATGAAGGTCAACATCGGCATCAATAGAATCGAAATCCTTATCAATGAAATCATTCATTGTCTCTATTGGACTTTTACCAACCTGTCTTCTTACTTCATTTCTCATTATGACTCTACCTCATAAAAATCTACTTCTGGTGACTTATTCATTCCATTTCTACTTATAGCTACCTTTTTTCTATATGTACTTCCGTTTGAAATCTCATGTTGGACTCCAGCTACTAAATAGAATCCAGACATAACCTCGTTTGATTGCTCAAAAGATATCAAAGAAGGAATGTCCACATCTATAGTATCCATAAGATTTACCTGACTAAGAGCATTTACATTCAACACAACAGAATTAGCAAAAAAGTTCTGCTTCAGAAACTTGTTTCTTGCGAGAGACTCAAAGTACTCAACTCCATAAATGTTTCTTTCTATAAAGTCTCCACCACCACAATCTGAGCATCTTACAGGTTCTCCAGCAAGACTACTGTTTCTGAATGAAAGGTCTGTTAGACTTCTGTTTATATTTGAATATATTCTATAAACACTGTTATTCTCTAAATCATAGTATCCGTGAGTTACTCCATACGTCATTTTTTTGTTGAAGTAACCAGAGTAGTTTACTATATTGTATGAGTTGAACCATATCGTATCGTCTGGATCATCTTCATCAACATCATTTCTTTCGTAATTCTCTACACTGAATTTGGCTCTACCAATTTCTTTTTTGGAAATTTCTGAGTTGAGAGATGTCAATATAAAATTGTTTTGACTATTTGCGTAGAAAAACATTACATCGTCTGGTAGATAAGCCCTCTTCAGAACGTGTTTTATGAAATCAAGATTACTCAAGGATGCTTGATACCAAATCATATTATCCGAAGGAATTATGTTGTGAGGGTTTCTAAATGTCAGTCCCGCTTCAGAAGCAATGGTTGACAGCACTGAAGAAGAATTCTGTCTTGAGAAGCTCCTAGTCTTCAATACAAACATATCATCTACTTTCAAATGTCCTGTTATCGTAATAATACTTCTTCTATTATCACCAACTATTCCAACATTATAGTCATCCAAGGAGAAAGTCATCTCAAGAGGATTTTCGTCGTCTTCATGTTTACCAAGCAAAATCTCAATATCCTCTTGATCCTGCATAGGGATAACTTCTGTCAAGTAACCTTCATCAACAATTTGAATTTCTATTGTTGGAAGAATATTAAAAATCCATTCTCTTATAACCAAGTACTGAATATTGTTTGGATTATATCTCTCATCTCCAATACTCAACTCAAGATAGAAATTTTGTCCTGGTAATTGGCCAAATTCCATAATCAAGATTCTCCAATCTTACTATCCATTATTCTTCCTTCTTTTCCTGACAGCAGAGTACCAATCCTCAATATCTCTAATATTAGGAACTGAAATAACATCTTCAACTTCAATGTCATTCCACCAATCTTGAACTTCTGGATTAGCTTTTGCCAATATCCACCAGTAGTTCATTTTACCATAAAGTTTCAGAGATAGTAAATCCGGTCTTCCTATATAACTTCTACCAACTGTAAAAAATGTCATTGGTCTTTTTATCTCAAACAAGTCCCAGTTGTTGTCAAGCAAATCCTGTTCAAGAACACCATTAACTTCTACTTCTTCTGTGAAGTTACTTCTACGATATTTATTTGTTGCCATATTATAATCCAGTTGCGTTAGAACCTCTATCCTCTAATAATGTATTACCTTGAACAGAAAGATATCTACTCTTCTTTTGAGCTCCATGTAAACCAACACTTGACAAATCAGTCAATATTCTTCTTGTACTCAAATCCAAATTAACTTTTACAAAAAGTGGACCAGCCTCTGTCATCTCCTTGGAGAACTCAAAATCAACTCCTTTTATAATCATATCATTATTGCTAAAATATTGACCTATTTCTACAGTAACAGATGTAGGAGATGCTCTCAAGATAAAAGCGTCATCTATACTTCCAATGTTTTCTTTCGATTTTATAAATGCCTCTCTCAAAGCTGGTACATTATCACTAACATATTCTTTTAACTTTTGAGTATAATCTTTACCAACTTCAACACCCTCTGCAGCAAAACTACCAGCAGTTCCAACGGCCCTTTCTCCTAAACTACTATCCTTACTAGTAGCCATTTCATTCAATTTCTCTTGCAGTTTTTCAACACCTTGTTCTACAGCTTCTCTAAGCTCTTTGGCTTTCCTTTTAATATCTTCACCCTCATAGATATTGTCTGGTAAACAATATCTTGACAATAATAATGAACTAATAATCGGTTGACCTATACCGTCCCAGTCAACTATAATCATAGGAACTTTTATAGTCAAATAACCGCTTTTTTGATATATAAGCTGAGATGTCAGACCTGCTCCAATATTTGACAAACCACCGACACTAGCCGCTTGATTTGATTTTTCAATAGCACCTTTAATTTTATTAGAAAATGTTGGTAATACAGCCCCACCAATACCACCCAAATCTGCCCAATTTGCTTCAATATTAAAACTAAGACCTCCACTCGAAGCATCATATACACCTTTTATAGATGGGTCTCTATCTTTCTTCATCAACCTATTAGAATTTGGAATTATTCTTACAACAGCATATCCGTTATTATCACCCTTTCCAATAGCACTACCATAAGATTCTCTATTGAATACAGATTTGTCAAAAGTTCCTGCTAAAAATCCCATTTTATCCTCTCATTTCTGCTGAAGCACCAAGTGCCCCTCTTGATTGTCTTGGAATAGCACCTTTGAAAGAAGCTCCCATTGCGTTTGCGAGTGCTTGTATAGTAGAATCTGATAAGTCAAGTTTTTCTTTCTGATTAGAACTTGACTTTCCAGCGATTTGATTTCTTGGCATATTCAGACCACCACCACCAAAGTCAGTTTTTCCTTGGGCAACAGCATGTCTTATAGCAAAGTTATTAGTGTTTCTTGGACCATAATCACTGCCTGGATATGGCTCAACGTGCCAAGTCTCTTTCTTCTCTTCCCAGTTCAAAAGAGGTCTGTGGAATCCCCACTTCTTCATCAATCCCATTCTTTCAAGTGCGTTTGCGTTTGAAGAATTTATATCAATTGCGTATCCAGCTCCATGAACACTATCTCTCTGATTTCTATATGCTGAGTTTATCTGAATCAAGTCACCTGTTTCACTGAAATATTCTTTAGCCATTCCTGTAAAGTTATTCCACATATCTTTATTGAGATCACCTATCTGAGGACTCCAAGGTTTGTATGTGTACCAACCAACTCCTCTCTCACCAGCAATTGATTCAATTCCTCTCTTTCTCGAATCTTTCTCGGGTCTTTCGTTTTCATACATCATCTCCTGGGCACCTGATACCATTCCACCAAGAGAACTAGCAACCTTTTTCTTAAACTTCTGTAACAACCCTTTCTTCTGTTTTGCTGATTGTGGGGTTACCTGTGGAGCTTTTCTGGCTGCTGTTGTTCTCAATTCTTCTTCTACAGATTTATCTAATTTCTGTATAGCATCAGACGCTTTTTTACCTTTGTCGGCTACCCATCCACGAATACTGCCAGCTTTACTTTTTATCCAATCAGCAGCACCAAAAATAGCATTGCCAGCTTTAAGAACCAAATCACCAGAACCAGGAATCATATTATTCATAAAATTAGCGATATTTTCTACTCCCTTCTTTGGGTCTTTAGCAAAATTAATAATTCCTTCTATTCCGCTTATGTACCACCCAATAACGGGAACTTTTTTCAACGTTTTGTATGCTGCTGGTGCCATAGAAACCGCAGCTTTAGCAGTCTTTCCAATAAATCCTGGTATGGTTTTAATCAACCACGAAGCACCATCAACCAAAGGAAATAGTGTTTTAGAAATTAACCAATCCATACCTGGTATTTGAAAAGTATTCAAACCAAGTAATGCCATCTTAATTCCTTCCATTGGCGCGCCACCGAAAATCATTTTCACACCCTCGAAAAAATCAATATAACCACCAATGAATGGAACTTTCCTCATATCAATCTTTGAACCCTTTTTTGGTTTCTTTTCCTTCTTCTTTCCAATAGACTTGAAATCTTTTAATAACAACAAAGCATCAATAGCAAGGGAAATAGGTACTCCCGCTCCTGGTAATAGAGTAGGAATGACTCCAGAAACAATTTCACCAATACCACCAAGAATATCACCTTTTCTGAATCTGTTTATTCCGAACATTATTCCCAAAATGGTACCAATACCTGGAATTTTCGTAGCTGCTTTTTTAGACATAGTTTTACCAATTTTTCTACCAACCAATGTACCAACACCCTTGAATCCAAATCTACTAAAGGTCTTTGACAAAAGTCTTCCAAACTTTCCTATATCTTTAACTACATCAACAATTTTAAATAAGCTTTTAGCTGGTTTCAAAGATTTCAGACCTTTAAATCCACTAAACATTAATTTAGGAATATCCCAAACAGCTTTTTTAATACCCTTAACAACACTGTGTAAGAATTCGCTTTTTCCTGTTAATAAGAAACCAATAAGTCCACTACCGGCAATAGCAGCGGACAAACCAACACCAATCATACCAAGCATTCCCAGAAGACCTTTACCTTTCTTCTTCTCTTTCTCAAGTTTCAATCGTTCTTTTGAAAGTTCTTCAAGGTCATCAACCCCCTTAATTAACTTCTTAACTGGGTCTTCTCTACGAACGAAAGACTTCTTTTCTTGAGATGGTTTTGTCATCTTCTTAAGTTTCAATTGTTCTTTTGAAAGTTCTTCAAGGTCATCAACCCCCTTAATTAACTTCTTTACTAGGTCTTTACTAACGAAAGACTTCTTTTCTTGAGATGGTTTTGTCATCTTAAGGATATTTTGATTAAGAACGGACATTTGTTTGGTTAGATTATCAAGAGCCTTGATATTCCTTGTTGAAAAGGAACTCATAGTCCTATTAAGAGCCCCTACATCTTCGTTTTTCTTTCCAAACAACTGGTTCTTTAGGTTTCTCTGCGAAACAAAGTCCTGTCCTTTATTTTGTTCCTCTAGCACCTTGTCCTCCTAACATATCAGCTATTGACATATTACCTTGACCTTTCTTAGCTTCTTCATTCTCTTTGTTTCTTTGCTCAGCCATTCTCTCGTACATCCAAATCAACTCAAAGAATTCCATATCGTTAAAGCTGGGTCTTATACCCATCGCGTAACCTAGTTGAAACTCAACTTCAAGTATATCACTCAAACTTATATTCGGGAATAAAGAAGTCGCTGCGAAAGGACACCGCCACAGCGGCGGTACCTCCACATTGCTTACATGTGATATTTACAAATGGCTTGATACCCATTCCTTTCTTCTCCATGTAAGTTCTCAAGTAAGAGTAATCTCCCGGTTCTAGTTCTATAATCCAATGGTACTTCTGTAACAATGTCTGCTCTTTACCATTGATTGTCTTTATCATCTGAGCCATTGCTAAAAGCTCATCATCAATATCACCAACAGTATTATAGTTCAACTCTTTAAATCTGTCAATGAAAAGCTCATCCTTAATTCTGAGATAGTCATATGTTATAGTATCATTAATCAACTTTATTTCTTTATTTGGATCAAAGTCATCTGAAATCTGCTGGACTTCAAGATTGTCAAGTTCAAAATGATATTCTGACTTTTTCTCACACTTTTGACAAATGAAAGGAACGACGTAACCACTGTCTCTATAAGTGTTTGCTCTCAACCAAAAAAGAATGTATAGTTTGTCAGCAACATACAAATCGTCGTGAACGATACCAGTTGTTGTCCTTCTGACAATATCATTTAGAATGAAATCTCCATTCTCTTCTCCAAGAGACGAAACCTTCTTTACCTCCAAAACCTTCATAGGTCTACCTAGAATTTCAGTACCAGCAGAATAAAACTTTCCTTTAGATGGAAGTCCGTTTATCTTCCAAAAGTTAGAATTTGTATTCGTGTTCGAATTCATCTGACTAGTAAATTGTGCTGGTGATGCCACCTCTTGTGTTCTTGGCATTTCTGGTTCCACAATATTCTGGTTTTGCTGTTGACCCTGTTGAACGGGATTTTTACCTTCTTTAATTTGCTGTACCATATCGATTATCTTACTGTCAGGAACTTCATTTGGATTTGAATTGGATTGTCTTGAATTCTTTTCAAGTTGTCTAAGTTCATCATCACTAACATCTTTCATTTGCATATAAACCTCCTAAAGTTTATGTACGGCGACCGGCTACCGCATTCTGTATTCCACCTACAATACCACTAGCAGCACCAACCCCTTGAGCTAAAACATTCTGTTTTGCAAACACCGTGCTCATCCTATCACAAGCAAAAGTCAATGTTCTCTTTACACTCTCATTACCAGTATAAGAATATGTTGCACTGCTAGCATTCAAAAAATACATATCATGAAATATATAGTAAACAACAGGAACTCCAGTTTTATCCTGGACTTCAACCGTAAATGCTCTCATTTTTACTTTGTTAGGAGCATTATAGTATCCACTACTATTTATTATATTTCTTTGGTTCCAGTTTATGAAATACTCTACAGTACCTTGTTCATCTTCTTCCATTGCAACTTCCACTTCAAATCCTTCAAACTCAAGCACTGGAAAAGTTCTTGGAACCTGACCATACATCATTATTTCTTTCTTAAAGCTGTATGTAGGAATAGTAACATCCAAAATATGAAATGGTTGAATTACTGGAGGGAACTCAACGTTTCTTCCAACCGTGTCACCTTGAAATGGATTGTAAAGAAAAAATCCATAGAACTGCCAGTTCCTTTGAATAGATTTTCCAAAGGCATTTTCTGGTTGTCTAAAGTACCTGAGTAATTCTATACCATTTATACCTATTGGCATATTTCTGTCCTTGATGTGATTAGTGCTAAAATCAATTCAGTGCGAGACATATAATGCCTCACACTTATTTATAAATTGAAAAAGAAAGATATCTTGAAGATATTACGCAAATGACCAGAAATCGAACTGGAAAGTACATGAAAACTGAACAGCCGCATTGTCACTGTATGCCATTGCGACATCACCAACGTTCTGAACGAAACAGTTGTAGAAACGAATTCTTTCTCTCATTTCGTCACCATTATATCTATACATAAGCAAATAAACATCCTTAGCAACATCTCTCTTCAATGGTCTCAATGACTGACCACCATCAACAGCATTTGGTGAGATGTTGAATATTAAATTCTGCCAGTTAGTTAGTGCTCTATGTACTATCTGATCTTCAGTCTCTTCTATAGTAACTTCAAATGTATTACCAAATGTTGGTTTACCAGGGAAGAACTGTTTCATACCTATGAACTGGCTTTCAATTGGTTCGTTTCCACGAGCAGGGATCGATGCTGTTCTTGCTCTGATGACCAAGTCCTCTACATCACCCATAATATTATCCGTAACATCAGCAATGGATGGGATAAATAGTTCCCACATCCATGTTCTCTGAATGTCAGGTAATGTTTTTGCTCTTCCTTCTATTGTTAAATTTGCCATTTTTTCCTCCTAAAATTTCTTCAGCTTAATTAGATGTAATTTTAAATTTCAAAAAACCTTGAAAGACCATCTAATTCACTTCTTGCTTCTTCCATTTGTTTTCTGTACATTTCAGCATATCGTAAAGCTTTTTGTTGATTAACTTCTTCAGCCGAAAACTTTTTTTGGATTCTTACACATTTTAATTATAGCGTCTTTGATAGAAAATGCTTTAACATATCCAACTAAGCCGCTTTCTAGGTCATTTCCATAACCAAAAACGCGAAAAACTTTTTCACCTTCATTAGAGTTTAAAACTTCATTCAAATATTCTTTAAATCCATTCATTTTATTTCTCCTTATTTCTTAAATTATTTTTTAAATTGTCTTCTTTTAAAAGTATTTGTAATACATTTACAAAAATCTCTCAAATTCATCTTTGTAAGTATTTATACTTTAATTGTCCCGAATTATATATTCTATAAATTTTTCTTTCTGTCATAATCTCACGTTCTGACATATTTTCATCAAATCCATCTTCTATAAGTTTATCTTTACGATATTTAAACCTATTTTCTTTAATGTTATTTATATAAAAATAATTGGGCTTACTTATAGAATCTAAATCAAATCCCAATTTATCATAAAGGGTTTGCCCGTTATTCATTGTCCAACTCCTATCGGCATAACTTATAACATCTTTAGGACAATAATTTCCGATGAAATATTTAAATAATTTACTAGCCCCACCAACAACATTAGTATTTATCTTATTACAAAATCTTAACAATTCAAACGAACCCTCTTTATTTTTATTACCTAAACATTTTCTTAATTTACCAAATGTCATTAATGAGACTAATTCATCTTGGTAGTAAAGTCCAAATCTAATCTTTGACATACAGTTACCTTGAATATGGTTTTGTTCGAGAAATTCCTTCGAATCCTTGTAAGAGACTTCTTTAATTTCGGTTTTTCTAGCATAAACCTTTTTGGATTTACCAAGCAAATTTAAAATCCTAGATTTTACAACTTCTTGTTTGTAAATCCAATCATCTTCATAAATATGGACTAAATGTATTCCGATCTCTTCGCATTGTTCGGTTTTATTTAAGTGATAATTTTTATCTTTATATAATTCCGAATGCCAATAAAGGCCATTGAACTCAAATGCTAATTTCAAATCTGGCAAATAAATGTCTAACTCATATGGGGTTATTATGTTTCTAACGTTTTCTTTAATGTTGTTTGAATAATTTTCTTTAACAAAATTTATCATTTCTTTTTCTAAATGAGAAATTCCCATACATTTACATTTTTTACAACCATTTTTACCATTCATATGATTGTCTGGTCTTTGATAAAATATTTCATTATGTTCTTTACATTTAATAGGAACACCTATTTGAACATTTTCTATTTCTTTTATTAAAGAATAATCAAAAGTATCGCCATGTATCTTAACACTTTTTTCAATAAAATTTTCAACAGATATGCGATGGTTTAATCCATTTTCTTTATTAGCACAAAATTTACAACCATGGCCTCTATAATGTAAAATTGCCCTTTGTTTAAAAATTCCATGTAACGGACAAATTATATCTATCATAGATTGGCCGTTATTTATATTATTTACTAGAGAATAGTCGTACTTATCTCCATGAATATTATTAAAAACTTTCAAATAATCTTCTAAACTTTTCTTATAGTTTACACAACACTTGGGACAACCTTTTCCATTTTTTCTTAGATGTACTGTTGGTCTTTGTTCAAATTTTCCATGTATAGGACATATTATTGTAACATTGTCATAATTGTTTTTACAATTTACTAAAGAATAATCGTACTTATTTCCATAAATTTTTATAGCTTCTTTTATAAATTTGGTTGTATTTAATCTTTTATAATTGTTTCTGTTTTCATTAGCACAAGATGGGCATCCAGATTTCTGTTTACCTATATGATATTGAGGTTGTTGCCAAAAATATCCATGTTTTGGGCATTTTATACAAACTTTAGTTTCACAATTAATATATTTTACTTTAGAATAATCGTACTTATCTCCATGAACTTTTTTTGACTTTTGTATAAAAATTGAATCGTTTAATTTTTTCAATATAATCTCCTTGATAGATTTAATAAAAAAGTGGTAATCCTTACTAATCAAGGTTTCAGGAAATGGTTTGCAACCCACTGTCCCACTTTTATATTATAACATATTTATTAACATTTGTCAATTACGCAGTAGCAATTCTAACTTCTTCGAATGAAATTCCTGTACGTGTTATAACAGTAGTCAACTGGATGAATTCAATCGCTCTTGTTGGCTGTACGTAAATGTCAACATTCAATCTATTAGCATCAATGACAGCAGGAGTATTATTACTCTCATCAACGACAACCTGATATGCTGTCAATCCACCACCAGCCTGAACACCTGCCAAGAACTCATCTATCAAGCTAAAGACTCTCAATCTTGTCTTAGCAGTATTATTCTCAAAAACAAATGGAAGCAATGCTGTCTCGATGTTGTTCTCAATGTAAAGAAGATTTCTTCTTACGTTAATTCTATCAAGAGCAGATGCCTTCAACTGAGCAGTCTTCTGACCCCACATAACATGACCAGTTCCTCTTATGAACCTCGGCACGTTGATATTTCTATCGTAAAGCTTACCAATCTCATCGAATGTCCAAATCTTTCTCTGGTCAAGAACCGAAAGCGTACCTCTATTGATACCAGCAGGAGCTTCCCAAGGATTAGCAATGTTGTCTACTCTTGCGAACAAAGATGCTCCAAGAATCGCATTTGGCAAGAAAACGAACTTATCGTTGTACTTGTCATAGATTTTTGAATATCCTGCATAGATAGCAACATAAGATGGTGTTCTGTAACCATACAATTCAGCATTTCTAACTTGCGTTGTCGTATCGGCATCAAGATCACCAGCCTGAACTGTTGCAATACAGTCCGCTCTTGTTGCTGCTATTCTTCCCATTTCCTGCTTGACAGCAGTATTATGAGAACTTCCGATAAGTATCTGTACATTGACGTTCTCTCTATCCTCGAATATATTCCATCCAGTAATGTCATTCAATCCATCATCCTTCACACTTTCACCACCAGAAAGTATCATCAATCTATTACTATTAGATTGTGTTGTCGCAGAAGAAACAAACTTAACATACTCTTCTTCAGTATCAGATATTTCTGCTGTTGGTATAAGGTCATCACTAGGACCATTCTCAATTTCCCATTCTACACCAACACTATTTCCCTTCTTGACATAAATGTACTGAGAGTTCCCATTGATAACCTTTTCGATGAAAAGGTTGTTTCCATTTTCATCCTTCAAGTCTTCACTAAGAGAACCATAGAATGTTTCTACTGGAGACAAGAAAAGTCTTCCATCGTTTCTATCATCGTTGTTTCTATAAAGATCATCCCAACTCTGTGTTGTTGACTTTACGTAAACATTGATTTTAGCAACCTTACTACCGATTGGATACCACTCAGCACAATCATCATTTGTCAATGTGTCAGATGAAACCGCATGTGCTGAAGTTGGATATTCATCATATGTGAACTTCCAGTCTGCTGATGGGCTAAATGGCTCAATAGTAACAGCAATACTGTTACCATCTGTACCAGGACCAAGTGCTCCAATAACAAATTTGTCGTGACCATCTGAATCGTCTGCGTAATCATCAATTATACTAATATAGTCAAGCGTGTCAAGTCTATTACCTCTTTCCCATCTTGTTCCAGAAATACCAGCACTCTGAATAGTAAAGTCCAATGTAGATGGTGAAACATCTACATGAGCATAGTTGTCTGAACCAGGCGTGAAATCTCTAACAACGTAGAGATTGTTGGACTCTTTCAAATATTCAAGTGCTCCATAAGCACCATATCCGTATTCTGGAATAAGCTTTCCATTTGTTGTGGAATCTGTTCCAGAAGTGAAAATTGGTTCACCAAAAACCTCAATAAATTCCTTGTCGTTTGTGACAAGAACTGGTCTATTGACAGGTCCTTTCTTTGATCTAACTACAATTCCACCATTGGAAATGCCAGTTGGGACTAATATTTCAGAAAGATCAATCTCTCTGCGATAGACACCAGGGGTTGTGAATACTCTTGCCATTGTTTACCTCCAAAAATTAATTATCTTGACTAGAAGTTTTCTTTCTTCTACTAACTTTCTTTTCCGATGACTGTTTGACTTCAACAACTTCTGGTTCTTTCAATTTATCAGTCTCTTTCTTATTTATATTAGCAGTGCTTTTGACTGCTAATCCTGCTCTTGGCTTTCTCGAATCTCTCATAAATCCTCCAAAATATTTATACTAATTCAGTTGTATTTATACTTTTACTACAAATCTCCATCAAAAATAACTGAAGGCATCCATCTCGGATCAGCTTCACTATCTTTCTCTTCCCTCATGTCAGGGATATCATCTTCCCATTCACCAACACGAATATTATACTCGTCTTCAATTGACTTGGAATCATAGGTCCTTCCCTCAAAATCATCCGTTATGATAAAGTAAAGAGCCCAAAGTAAAGAAGTAACACAATTATGAACAACAATTCCATCACATACAAAACTTTCATCCTCATCAACACTAATATTATATACTGTTCCTTTAAAATGACTTTTTTTGATTTGTTTTATATTCTTTGATTTTGATATTTTATGACTAACTTCAAAATTTGAAATTTCATTTATACTTTTACTATTACAATTTCCGTTGTAATCATCATAAATTGTAACGTGATATTGATCCTTTTCATTTATTTTTTTCTTGTGAACGTGTTGGATGTTTGCTTTTTTGCCTATTGAAATTGCTATATCTCTCATATCTAAAGCTAGCTTTTTACTAATAGTAGCCCCAACAAAACATTTAGAATGTTTACTTCTTTCACAAACATAACCGTCACCTTTCAACCAATATTCTAATACATATTTTAAATCGTAACCTAATTTAAACGCATAAAAAGGTAATACTTTATTTCTTGAGTCGTCATAGCAATAACTCATAAGATAATGTAATAATTTGTTTGCAAACTGAATTGTACAACCATTATTGTCTTTTTCAAATCTTAATGAAGTAGAAATTCCTAAAGAATTCAAATATTCTTTCATTTCCGTAATCAAGTCAGTGTGTTTTTTATCAAAAGCAATTGTCATTCTATAATGATATTTTTTACCATCTTTATAAGCGTGGCCATTTGCTAAAAATAAACCCAAAAACTTAGCAAAGTTATCATCCATTTTTATATCAATTTTCTTATTATTTCCCTTACTTTCAACATAGTCTTCATACAAATATTTTTCATCTTCATTATCTTTCAGGGGCATTTTTACACTAATACACGATTGTTCATTCCAATCTCTAGCGAAGACCCAATCTCTATCCGATGTATAAATTGGATGATTATAACTACAAGACAAATTCAATTGACCTTCGAATTTTATATCGTACCAATCACCATCAAATTCTTTTTCAATTAAATTTGTTACTTTTCTCCATCTTCCTTTGTGAGTCAAAACTTCGTCACCGATTACTACATCTACGATTGGTATATAACCTCTTTTAGTTTTGACTAAAGCATCTTTCTTAAAACAGTCATCATGGTCATGTCTTCCAGCAGCAAATACATTCGGTCTAACTTCCTCATATCTACTAAGCTCGTAAAGCGTCTTTTCATCGCATATAGAAAGTCTATCCTTTTCAAGATACTCCTTCAATAACATGTTAGCTTTTAGCTTTGTCTTCTTTGTGCTTCTTATTCCAAGTCCCTTAGGATCAGCATTAATCAAATTCTCATATTCAAACTCATGCCAAACTGAATCAGCAACAGTCTGTCCAATATCATTATTTTCAACCATCATATGAGCATTATTGTAATACTTTGCTACAGAGACACATACTTGAGCGAAGTCATGTGGTCTTATCAAGTTGTTTCTATAAATTGCCACCTGTTCAACATCAAATTCATTCTTTATACGAAGAACCTGAATAACAGAATAATCCTTTCCGGTTCCTTTCGCAGTATCTACACCAAGCACATATTCACCACCAGGCACAGGCTGCTTAAATATAGAAAGAAGTCCTTCCCACTTTGTAGCAACTGGGTCCTTGAAATGTATTCTCTCAAGCACATCGGAGTCAATAAGAGTTGACTGACTTCCAAGAAACTTACAATTCTTACTAACAATATCATTTGTATAATAAGAATTATCGGAAGATTCTACTTCAAGAAGAGTATAAACTTTTTCTTTCTTTTTGTTTAATTCAACCTTAACTATTTCTTTTAATCCATCTTTTGTTTCTAAAACATCTCCTTCAAGAAGATACTTGGCAATTTCTTCGTTCCCGTTTATAATAAATGTATGGTCAGTGGAAACTTCAATTACATTACCATCTTCCAAAGTAAATTTAAGAATTTGAACTTCTTCTTCAATTTCACCAACCCCAGCAAAAGGTTTAAATCCTTCTGGTGTTTCAACTTCATAACTATTCAATAATTTCGTGTTTGTTTTTAAACTCATATTTTATACTTCCACTATCATATATTCTATAAATATTTCTTTCTAACATAATCTGATGTTCTGATTTATTAACATCGAAACCCTGTTCAACTAAAACATTTTTACGATATTTAAATCTATTTTCTCTAATTCCTTTATTCACATAATAGTAATTTGGTTGTGTGATACAATGTAATTTAAAACCTAAATTATCATATAAAGTTTTACCATTATTCATTGTCCAACTTCTGTCAGCATAACTAATAATAGAACTAAACGTATAATTATTTATAAAATACTTAAACAACTTATTAGCACCACCAACAACAGAAGTATTTATCTTGTTACAAAACCTTAACAATTCATATAAACCTTCTTTTGATTGTTGTCCTAAACATTTTCTTAATTTACCAAAAGTCATTAAAGAAACTAATTCGTTTTCATAATAAAGTCCCAATCTAATTTTAGATATACAATTACCTTGAATATGATTTTTTTCGAGAAATTCTCTACTTTCTTTATATGAGACTTCTTTTATTTCAGTCTTTCTTGCAAAAATCTTTTTAGATTTACCAAGTAAATTAAGTATCCTAGACTTAACAATATCTTGTTTATATGTCCAGTCGTCTTCATATATGTGTATTAAATGGATTTCTTTATCATTCAACTCACATTTTAAAGTTTTATCTAAATGATAATTTTTATGAACAAATTTTTCAGAGTGCCAATATAATCCATTAAATTCAAAAGCCAATTTTAAATCTGGTAAATAAACATCTAATTCATATGGGTTAATAATATTTTTTACATTTACCAACACTTCACCAAAATAATTTTTTTCAATAAATTTTAAAAAATCCTTTTCAACATTAGAAAAATTAGCGTTACATTTTGGACAACCTCTATTATATCTCAAATGATTAGATGGTAATTGTTCAAATTCACCATGTACTAAACAAACTATTTTGACATTTTTATGAGTTTTAATATATTCTACTTTTGAATAATCATACTTATCACCATGTACTTCTCTTGCTTTTTTAATAAAATATTCATTATTCATTGGTTGACATTGAGTCTTATTTAACATTCCACATTTTTTACAACCAAATTTTCTTGGAATATGTTTAGAAGGCGATTGCCAAAATTCACCATGTTCTGGACAAATTATACAAACTTTAGTATGATAATTAATATATTCAACTTTACTATAGTCATATTTATCATTATGTACTTCTCTTGCTTTTTTAATAAATTCATTTTTATTCATTTTTAATTTTCTTTTTCTTTCTTCTTTTGCACATATTTTACAACCCTTTCCCCTCAAATGATTATTCGGATTCTGTTTAAATTCTAAATCATGCTTTTTACATATTATTACTATTTTACTTTTATAATTCACATTATTATCCAACAAAGAATAATCATACTTTTCACCATGAATCTTTTTTGCCTTTTTAATAAACAATTCTCTTTTCATTTATAAACTCCTTAAAAAACAAATCTTTAATTGTTCCTTTTGTATATATTATAATTTTGTAAATAAAAAAAAGTCAACTTTAACAAATTATTTACTTTTAATATCTCTAAAGTAAATTTTAAAATTTAAACTTCTTCCTAGTGTTTCAACTTCATAACTATTCAATAATTTCGTGTTTGTTTTTAAACTCATATTTTATACTTCCACTATCATATATTCTAAATAAACCTCTTTTTAACATTATTTCATGTTCTGATTTATTAACATCGAAACCCTGTTCAACTAAAACATTTTTACGATATTTGAATCTTCCTTCACGTCTCCTATTAACAATATAATAATAATTTGATTTTGAAATATGATATAACTTAAAACCAATCTTATCATACAATGTATTACCATTATTCATTGTCCAACTTCTGTCAGCATAACTTATAACTTCTTTTGGAGTAAACTCTCGAAGAAAATGTTTAAACAATTTTTGAGCACCACCAACAACCGTAGTGTTTAGCTTATTACAAAATCTAATTAGTTCGAACAATCCTTTTCCACTTTTATTACCCAAACATTTTCTTAATTTACCAAAAGTCATTAAAGACACTAATTCATTATCATAATAAAGTCCCAATCTAATCTTAGATACACAATTTCCCTGTATGTGATTTTTTTCGAGAAATTCTTTTGAATCTTTATATGAGACTTCTTTTATTTCAGTCTTTCTTGCAAAAATCTTTTTAGATTTACCAAGTAAATTAAGTATTCTTGATTTAACTATATCTTGTTTAAAAACCCAATCGTCTTCGTAAATATGTACTAAGTGAATTCCTTTTTCTTCACATTTATTAGTTTTATCTAAATGATAATTTTTATCTTTATATTTTTCATTATGCCATTCAATTCCATTAAATTCGAATGCAATTTTTAAATCAGGTAAATAAATATCTAATTCTTTACCTTTTAAAATATTTCTATCATTTAATAATATTAAGCCTGTGTAATTTATTTTAATAAAATCTTTCAATTCATTCTCTAATTTAGAAATTCCATCAAAACCAAAAGGATTACATATTAAACAAATGTTTTCTTTATTTCTATATCTATCATATAAAATTTGAGAATCTAATTCAAAAAATTGTTTACATACTTCACAATAATATCTAACTTCAGATTTATTTAAATATTCAACTAAACTAATTTTTTGACCCAATTCATTTATTATATTATTAATATTTTGTATTGCTTTAGCTTTATTTCTTATTTTAGCTTTATTAATTGATTTAGAAATTTTACCAGCAGAATTTACTCCATATTTTTTTAAACAAGTCTTTTTTCTCTTTTCATTTTCTTTATCAACATCTCTCGTTTTAAAAGATTCAATAATTTTATTTCTAACATATTCAGACTTTTGTTGATGCTTTAAACAACAAAATTTAGCATATCCTTTATAATAACCATAAAACTTAGTTTCTTTTCCACAATGTAAACATCTTCCTTCATCTTCTTTTCTAATACATTTATCATAATATTCTTTCATATTCATATTATGATTTGGTTTAAGATGATATCTACTGAAACTATCAATTGTTAAATTGGTCTGAGTATTACAAATCTTACAAAATATTCTTTCTTTTTCCATTTTGGACTCCTTATAAATAAATTTTAGAGGGACAGACAGGCCAATTGGACTCGCCTGTTTGCAGAATTGCCGTTCTGCTTACCTCTATATTATTTATCTTTAAATAAATCTCCTATTTTCAATTTTTTTATCAAATTTGTCTCTCTATCTCTAATATTTATAATAGTTTCTGATTTTACACAAGAAAATTCTTGGGCAAATCTAATAGGTCCAATATCAGCAATCATCTCTTCCTTCCACTCTTCATCTCTACCAGGAACTTCCCACCAACCAACACGAATAGGAAAGAAGTTGTTTGACTTTTCCTTTCTTACTGCCTTTGACCAGAACTCATAAAAGTGGTTCAAACCTTTGGGAGTTTGATGTCCGACATATCCGTTGTATAAAACTGAATGACACCATTTATCATCTTCAATATGATTCAATGAAAAATCAAAAACTTCATTCTCAGATTCTTCAATAGAATTTATTTTAAACCATTTTAAATCACTTCTAACATTATTTTCAATAAAAATTTTCAATTTATCATTTTCAGAATCAAGTATTTCTTTTTTTCTTTTCAATAAATATTTTCTCGAAAAAACCTTTTTACCAACTCCATTATTAAACAAATTCATTTTACGAACTTCATTAGAATAATTTTCTTTAATAATTTCTCTCGAAAATGGAATTATATCATGACTATTTCTAGTTCCTTTAAAATCAAGAAATTTTAAATTATTTTGTTTTCTTTCAAAATTAAATCCAACTAAATTATAAAATTTTAATGAATTTTCTTTATCCATCAATAATCTATAATTTTTAGTTATTTTTTTAACTTTTTTAGTTGGTTTTGTATCAATTTCTAAATAATCAGTAATAATTCCTAAATTTAATAATAACATTTTAATTTGTAATATCATTTTTTTTGAATTCATAGAAATTCCAACAATACCATTATCTTTTCTTGAGTAACCATCTCCATCAAAAATTCCAGATAACATTGCTAAAATGTTTTTCTTACTCATCGAAAGAAGTTTATTTGGAATATATTTTTCTTCAGCCTTTAATTTTAAATTAAACCCAATATGCTCTAAAAATAAAACTAAGTCCTTACACATAATATTATAATGAAACTTACCATCAAAATAATAACTTAAACCCAAATCATCTAAATATTTCTTTACATTATCTCCACATGTAATAGTTACAGAACCCCCAACAAATATATCATTCTCATTATATTTTTTATAGACATTACCTTTCGCCAAAAATAAACCCAAAAAATAAGCCAATTTCTCATTTATTTTTTTACATTCGAAAATATTTTTAAATCTATTTGATTTTTCTGAATTAAAACCCACAAAATCATCATTACCCCAAACATTCATACCATATTTAATAGAAATAAAATCTCCAACATCTAAATCAGATGATTTATACCAACCATATTTTCCATTTTTACATGCCCACAATTTATGATTTTTAGAGCATTCTAATTTTCCAAAAGTTGTTTTTAAAATATTAGTCTTAACACGTCCACTATTATACATAGTAATACCTTTTCTAAGACCACCCATACCAACAACTTTATACTCTGGAACATCATATGATTCTTCTCTATTTTCATCAATAAAGTTTTCAACAGTTCTAATACCTTTATCAGTAAACACAAAAGTATCTTTAGTAACGCAAGAAATCATTATTATCTTACAAGTTTTACCACTTGATATAACAGGATAAGTTGATGTGATGAATTCTTCTGCTACGTGTGCTGGTACCTTTGCGAACTCATCAAGGAAAAGAAGGTTGACCATCAATGATGTAAGAGCTTCAGCAGATGTTGCTGATGCTATTATTCTTGAACCATTTTCAAAAACAACAGACTTCTTATTCCATCCATCATCTGTCAATCCCTGTTGTAACCAAAGAGGTAGCATTCCAATAGCCATTTTAATTCTCTTCAAGATATCAATTGCGGCATCTTGTTTATGAGCAACAATAGCTACCGTTTTGTCTTTATTAAACAATGCGTACCAAAGAAGGAATATTGTTGAAATAGTCGTATTATGTGAAAGTATTCCGTTTGTAAATAATGTATGATTCTTTGAATTAACTGTCAAATCAAACATTTCTTCTGGTTCAACTCTTAACTTTTCAACAGATATAATTTTTTGTAAACCAGACTTCGTAATAACTTTATCATCTTTAGTTAAATCTTTTACAAATTTTTCTTTCATCCCTTCAACCATTACAATATGATCGTCTGCACATTTAAGACTATATGATAATGTCTTTAGCTCCCAAACATCATATTTAACAGTTTTATGTAAATGAGTTATATCTTTCCAACCATCTTCAGTTTCAATTTCCCATTCATCTAATTCAAAAGATTCATTAAATTTTTCATCTGTAGGTTCTATCTGTTTAATCATTTAAAAACTCCAAACAGTCTTTTATTACTTTTTCAGGATTGTCTTTATAATCTTTTTTTCTTCAAATTTCTTTATCCATTTATCTTGTCTCTCTTGCCATCTTTTTAAACCTTCTTCTTTACCATACTTTTTAATACAAATTTCTTTGCTAAATGTAGTCTGTCTTTCTTTAACTTTTTACGTAGATTCCTCTTCAGTAAATCCTTTCTTAATCCAATATTCAACCCAAAATGACAAAAAAATATAAAAAAACTAAGATTTTTTTATCTTATCATAAAATTCACCAACAGATATTTCTTTAATTTCTCCAGTTTTTTTATTCCTAACCTTTATGTGATTGTTTTCACAAAAACATTTGCCACTTTGTCTGGCTATCTTAACGACACAATGCTTCTTACCACCCGGATTCTCTACGTAAGCTTTCAGAACCTTTTTCTGCCAGTCGTAAAGTGTTATCTTCTCTTTACCTCTATCAGGGTGAATTATGTAGAAATATTTCTCAGAAAAATATATGATATCTTGACTACATCTAATTAGTTCGTTTATCATATCTTGCGTGTAGTCTACCTTCTCTCCTGATCTTCTTAAGTTGGCATTACCTTGAAACATAATCAATCATCCTTTCTATTTGGAATGTTTTCATTTTCTACTTCAAAATCTGCTTCTATAGCATTCATCTCACTTCTTTCACTTGCCTTGTTTATCATATCAAGCAACTGCTCAGAACTCAGTGATATCTTGTTGTTCCCAATATCCTCAATATCTACTTGTCCTGTTTTAACATGAGCCTCAAATATGCTCTTGTTAAGTTCAAGAAGTGAGTTGTATAGTTTTCCGATTGACTCTATTAGTTTAGAGTAAACTTCTATCTTCCTATTGTCACATCCAATCTTTATATCCTGCTCGACCTTATATTGAACCGTCCTAGTTGACATAATCAACGTTCTCAATTCACTTCTTATAAAATCCTCGTCCTGGAAAACAGCAGGGTTCTTAGCTTGAGCTTTGACAATCTCCTTTCTATTCTCTATTGTTTGAATATCATTCTTGACTAACTCAACCTCTTTGTCAAATTTTTCTTCTTCTTTTATGTCGAACGCGCTTGTTAATCCTTCAAATCCTTCCATAATAAACACTCCTTACGTTATTGTGTCTGCGCTTGTAAACCATCTAAAGCCCTTCTCATCATCCAAGTAATCTCCACTGAATGTGTACTGAGCACTTGTTGGAAGTGCGCTTGTCGTGAGACTATCGGCAGAAGTAAACAAAAATCCTGAAGTACTAAATGTATCAGCAGAAACAACAATTCCATCAAAGTCTGAGCTACTTACTGATGTTGCTGAAACAGCAGGACTAGATGAATCAACAACAAAGTACTTACTATCAATGATCTTGATAATATTGCTATATTCGAATGGTCTGTACATCCAAGCTTCTACTGTCAAATCTAGTGTTCCATTAACATATCTTCTATCATCATCTGATATCTCTGGTGATATAAACTCTGGAACCACTCCTGGCATTGTAACTCTCAAGTCTCTTTCAACATTAAGAAACGAAAATTCCTTGACTCTTAGAAACAAAGCAGGGTTGAAATATGGTAAAACATTTTCCATTATTTGAGAAAAGTAATCCATAGAGTCTGTCATTATATGCATCGTATAACTTATATCATATGGTGCTGGTTGGTAGTCTCTAAGAATTTCATCAACATTTACTCCACTGGTAGCAATTATCTCCTGAAACCATTCTCTCCATTCATTCACACCATATGCTCTTTCAGCGTTATAAGCGATACCATTCATAACTAGTGCGATTCTTGGTGTAGAAATCCAATATCTCTGACCGTGTGATTCAACTTGAGCATATCCATTCTCATCGGTCGCGCTTGCTATATATTCATGATCTTCTATTCTATTTTGGTGTTCTTTCTCCACGGGACCAAATGAAATAGGAACATTGTACTCCTTTACGAATTCACCTGTTGATGTGTACTTGTGAACCTTTAGATCATTAAATAAGTCCATCAAAGCAACAGTTACATTTTTAATGGTTCGTGGATAATAATAAAAAATCATAAAAATACCTTAGTATTGCTGTTTATCTTCTACTCCAAGAGCATTGATTATCTTTTGAAGATTATCTCCAATATATTCCCAACCGTACATTTTACCAAGCTCCATTCCAAGATCGTCGTCAAAGTAGTCTATTCCTCTCTTCTTCATAATTCTTCTAGCCGTCTCAATAACATCATCAAGACCTTCAACTTCTTCTTCAGCATATCTGTCTAGTTCTTCTAAAAAGTTCATTTGAGTCTCCTTATTTCTGTATTTTCTCAAGTTTGGAATAATAATCTGACATTTTAGCAAGATTATCTAATGCTATTTTTCTAGCTATCGCTTCAGAGTCCGTATGTTTCATCTCAACCTTTATTCCCTTCTTCAGTTCTTCCTCGTCAATTTCTTCCGGTGGATTTCTTTTATACTCACCAGCATTAAAGAAATCTGACAAAAGTTCATATATCTTTTCTTCAAGCTCATGCTCGTCTATTCCAAGCTGTTCTGCTAATTCATGAACTTCTTTATCTGTTGGTTTCTCACTAGAAGAAAAGAAATCTATAATAGCACCCATCACCATATCTTCCTTTTCCAGTGCTACATTTCTTTCTTGCTCTGCCAAAAACTTTTTGAATGACATTTTATCCTCACATATTAAAAATAAATTTTAATTGTCCTGAATTATACAATCTATAAATATTTCTTTCTAACATAATCTGATGTTCTGACTTATCACAATCAAATCCTTGCTTAATCAAAACGTCCTTTCTATAATTGAATCTATTTTCTCTAATTCCTTTATTCACATAATAGTAATTTGGTTGTGTGATACAATGTAATTTAAAACCTAAATTATCATATAAAGTTTTACCATTATTCATTGTCCAACTTCTATCAGCATAACTAATAATCTGTTCTGTATTATATTCATTTATAAAATACTTAAACAACTTATTAGCACCACCAACAACAGAAGTATTTATCTTGTTACAAAACCTTAACAATTCATATAAACCTTCTTTTGATTGTTGTCCTAAACATTTTCTTAATTT
>Ga0081528_100026_pt1 | contig 143723 bp, 120 predicted proteins | sample HotLakmasection4_FD_71011 | JGI IMG/M metagenome (GOLD analysis project Ga0081528, IMG submission 71011) | Hypersaline microbial mat communities from Hot Lake, Washington, USA - Section #4 (SPADES assembly) (version 2) | ecosystem: Environmental > Aquatic > Non-marine Saline and Alkaline >...
CGAGAGCCTGAAGTCTTGAGGGAGGAAGGTGCTCCAAATCCTTGAACCATCGTACTTTCACCAGTTCACCTACAGATCTCCTTTAGCATCTCATAGCAACATTTTTCTTGCGCTTACCCTGGCTCAGTGAATCTTTTGCAGCAGGTAAAAAATGACTAACCTACGGGGCTGTAGTTTTCCGGAAAATCATGGAGATCCTGTGAAGTCTTAGGAGACATTACTAAGGGGCTATTCATTCCTGAACCATGGGCTTGCCAACCTTGACCTTCCCATTCATGATTAAGTAGCCCTGTAGGCTACTGCTCGGGCTGTACCAAGTCCAGCTTAAGACCTGCAGCTTCGCCGTCGCACAACTTCACTTCTGGATTTGGACAAGGGTTATTACCTTTACTTCTATGGCTAATATTTCCCTTCAAGATATACAGGGGCATTGGGCACAGCCCTGTATTGAGCTATTACTCCAAGAGGGCGTACTCTCAGGCTATCCCGATGGTACCTTTCGCCCTGAGCAGGCGGTCACCCGCGCCGAGTTTGCGGCTATGGTCTGTAAAGCGTTTCCTAAGGTAGAAAAGCGGGCCGCTAGACGATTTCTTGATGTTAACGACAGCCATTGGGCTGCGGCTGTTATCCTGGCTGCTTACCAGGGAGGCTGGTTGTCGGGGTATCCAGAGGGCAGCTTTTTACCCAACCAACTCATGCCTCGGGCCCAGGTGTTAGTGGCGCTAGCTTCTGGACTCGATCTGCAACCCCGGCATTTGCCGGAACTAACCCTCAAGCAATTTCTGGATGATTGGAAGCTGATTCCGGCCTATGCCAGTCGGGGCGTTGCGACTGCCCTGGAGCATAGCTTGATGGTTAATCATCCCATAGCGCGACGGTTTAACCCCCTGACCCCGGCGACTCGAGCTGATGTGGCCGCCTTTTTCTATCAGGCGTTGATTCGATCCAGCGGAACTCCCACCAAAATTTCAGCGCAGTATCTGATTGGCGGAGGGAGCGACGATGTTGGTTCTCAAGTGCGAGAACTCAGGGGGGTCTGGCTAACCAACGTTGATAGTGAGGTGTTGTTTAGCCGAGATAATTTGCAAAAGGGCTTTGAGCAGCTTGCCCAGTGCCACTTCAACACCATTTATCCCACCGTCTGGCACAGCGGATTTTCCCTATTCAAAAGCGAAGTGTGCCATCGGCTCATGGGGGAACGTAAGCGCACTTACCCTGGGGTCGAGCGCTCCCCCCTGGAAGATGCCCAGGACAACCGCGACATGCTGCAGGAATGCATTGACCTCGGCAAGCGCCACGGCATGAGCATCATCGCCTGGTTTGAGTATGGCTTTATGATTCGCCAGAACCATCCCCTGCGGCGCACCCATCCCCACTGGTATACCCATCAGCGAGACGGCACCCGCATCGATAAAAACAAGCTGGAATGGCTCAACCCCTTCCACCCCGAAGTGCAGCAGTTTTTCCTTGACATGGTAGATGAGTTGCTCGACAACTACGAGGTGGATGGAGTGCAGATTGATGATCACTTTGGTCTGCCCGTTGCCTTCGGCTACGACGACTACACTACCAAGCTCTACCAGCAGGAAAATCGCCTGATCGCTCCAGCCAATGCTAAAGATCCCCGCTGGATCGATTGGCGGACGAACAAAATTACCGAGTTCACCAACAAGCTGGCTAAACGGGTAAAAGAACGCAAGCCGGGGGCTATTTTCTCCGTATCTCCCAATCCTCCTGAATTTTCTTACCAGAACTTTCTGCAGGACTGGCCCGCCTGGGTGCGGGGCGGCAATGTGGATGAGGTGATTGTGCAGACCTACCGTTGGGATATGCCCAGCTTCACCAACGAGCTTTCACGCCTTTCCACCAACCCGATTAAAAAGCAAGTGCCCATCAGCGTCGGGGTGCTGTCTGGGTTAAAGAATCGTCCCCAGCCCCTGCCCATGTTCAAGCAACAGTGCCAGGCGGTGCGAGAACAGGGATACGCCGGTATGTCCTTTTTCTTTTATGAAAGCCTCTGGCAAACCGCCGGAGAAAAGCCCGAACTCCGTCCCCAAACCCTTAAGACGCTGTTTAACCCACCCGTCGGGCGGCCTTCTCGGTAGCAACTCCCCTTGAAGGAAGCCCCATAAAGTAGTACCAGTATATTGGTATGTTTGATAGGAGATGGAGTGACGAGGGGGGCTAAAACATCAGGTCCTTCCTGGACGGTGCATTGCTGCGCGAATGCACCCTACATTGCTTCCCATACCGTCGGCAAAATGTCTCCCTGTGGGTTATGGCCCTGCCCAGGTGATCGATATTTCGCCTAATGGAACTTCAGGCCTAACCCACGCTACAGTTCCTCCCCATTCCTCCCCCCTCCCCCCCCCGCCTCCCCCCACCCCCCCCCCCCCCCCCCCCCCCCCCCCCCCCCCCCCCCCCCCCCACCCCCCCCCCACCCCCCCCCCCCCCCCCCCCCCCCCCCCCCCACCCCCCCCACCCCCCCCCCCCCCTCCGCCCCCCCCACCTACCTCACCTACCCCACCCACCTCACCCACCCCCATTCTTTCGCTCCCTTCCTCTCTCCCTCTCTTTCTAAATGTCCCAATCTCCCCCCAAGCTCCGCCCTTACCAGGTTCAGCTGATCAACGACCTCTACCGCAAGCTGAACGAGGGCCATAAGCGGGTTGCCATTGTGGCCGGGACTGGGGCGGGTAAAACGGTCATCAGCGGGCAAATCTGCGCCCATGCGGAATCTGCCGGTAAGCGGCTGATGTTTCTGGTGCATCTGGATGTGCTGGTGGGCCAGACCTACGACAAGATGAAGGCCTTTGGCCTCCACTGTGGCTTCATCAAAGCCGGGTGGGAGGAAAACCGCGATGCTCCCATCCAGATTGCCAGCATCCAGACCATGTCGAAACGCCGCTGGTGGAAGCAGTGGCCAGCGGATGTGGTGTTTTTTGACGAGGGCCACATCACCCTGTTTAGCCAGGTGGGCAAGTCGGTACTGAAGACCTTCCCCAATGCGGTGCATCTGGTCATGACGGCGACTCCTGAACGCCTGGGCAAAGAGCAGTTGGGAGACTTCATGGATACCCTGGTGGCCTCCCCCGTGCCCAGTGACCTGCAGCAGATGGGCTATCTGTCGCCCATGCGGTACTACAGCATGCCCCCAGATGGGGTGGCTAACCTGAAGGAAGTGAAGACTGTACGGGGTGACTATGACGAAATTGGGCTGAAGAACGCCTGCGATCGCCCCGAACTGATCGAAAAAATCGTGCAGGAATGGCACCGCCTCTGCCCCGGCAAACGCACCATTGCCTTTTGTGTGGATATTGAACACGCCCGCCATGTGGCCGATGCCTTTCAATCTGCGGGAGTTACCGCCGACACAGTGGAAGGGGGCACCCCCATCAAAGAGCGCCAGCGCATGTACCAGGACCTGCGCCAGGAACAGCTGATGGTGCTGACCTCCTGTAACGTAATCAGCATCGGCTTTGACGAACCCAGCGTGGAAGTCGGGCTGCTGCTGCGGCCCACCCAGTCCAGCGCCCTGCACCTGCAGCAAATTGGCCGGGTGATGCGGATTTCGCCCCAGACCGGCAAGCAGTACGGCATTATTCTGGATCAGGCGGGCAACCTGGAGCGTCTGGGCTTTCCCGAAGACATTAAGGACTATCAGCTGCCCCTGCAGAAGGACAAGGGGGGCGGCGGCGGCAAACCACCCCCGACCAAACCCTGTCCCCAGTGCGGGCGAATTGTGCTGTCGTTTATCGTCAAGTGTCCCGACTGCGGGCACCAGTGGATCAGCGAGCGTCCCCTCAACCTGGAGGACATGGTGGAGATTTACTCCGCCGACCAGGCCCATCAAATTAACGACATTCCGACGCTGATTAACCTGTTTCACAGCCATCGTCGCCGGGCCTACCTGCGCCAGAACGCCCCCACCTGGGCGGAACGATCCTTCTGGGAGCACTGCGGTCGCTGGCCCAAGGACGAATGGTACCGGGGTTCGATTTATGGCCCTAATCCCCGTCCGGTGGAGATGCTGGAGTATCTGCAGTATCTGCAAAAAAGCGCCAAGCGCCTGGGCAAACGAGAGGACTGGATTATCGCCGAGTTCGAAAAAGAATGTGGTCCCGGTAGTTTTCAGCGGGTGGCCCAGATGCGGGCGTAAGCAGCAATCAATTTTCTTGATGATCTTTGGCTTAGAATTTTGCTATGGATGGAACTCGATTACTCTCGTTCCAATGCCCTGCGTTGGAATGTACCCCGGCGGCTCTGCCTCCTCAATCAAGCGGCAGAGCCGCAAATGAAAATGCCCAGGCAGAGCCTGGGCACCAGGCGAACTCCTGATTCTCGCTCACGCCATGACTTCAGCAACCCAGCAGCGAAAGAAACCTTTTTCCAGCTTCACCTACCGGGAAGCCTTCAAGCATCTGGGCATTGCTGAGCTGAAGCGCTGGGAACTGACTGCAGAACCTGTACCCGTCAGCGACTTTTTTCGCCAGCGGCTAGACCGGCTGCAGCGGTTTGATTTAAAAAGCCTTGAAGTATCTAAAACTCTGCTAATTGATGCCATTTGCGAAGAAGGCCTGGAAGGCTACGACCGGCTAAAAGTTTGGAAAGGTCCCTATCTGGAAGGGGAAACCGTTTGCGGCAATGTGGACTATTTAATTGCCGAGCGACGAGCCTATTTGGAAGCTCCCTTTGGTTGTGTCATTGAAGCGAAAAAGGATGATTTTGAACAGGGGGCTGCCCAGTGCCTGGTGGAAATGCATACCTGCCAGTGGGTGAACCGGCAACTGGGTAAAGACCTTGAGATCTATGGCATCGTCACCAACGGCGAGGGCTGGAAGTTTTATCGCATGGCTCGTGACGGTGAGGTGTCAGAATCCCTGCTCCACGGCATTGGTGATATGCCAATTTTGCTGGGGCTGCTGAGGACGTTTTTTAGCCTGTGCGCCCTCAACACGGAACGTTAACATTCCCCCATCAGGCTTCATACCGAACCACCGCCCCTAGCGCCCGCAGCATGGTTTCCTCCGGTTCAGAGAGCCCTTCTGCCCCCCAAATGTTGGCCCCCTCGTAGGGACGATCGGGTCGTAGCACCTGTAGACAGAAACCGGTATCCAACTGCCAGATGCGAATTTCGTCATCCTGGCTGGCGGTGGCCAGGGTGTGGCCATCGGCAGAAACAACCACCTGCCAGATATCCTGGCTGTGCCCCTGCAGGCGGTGCAGGCGACGCGACCGGTTCCCATCCCAGACTTCCACAATATTGGCCTGACTGGTAATCGCCAGGACTTCCCCTTGAGGTCCCGGGCCGATCGCCTTGAGCCAGTGGCCCTGGGGGTGTTGCCAGGTCTTGATGGAGTGGCTTTGGGTTAGATCCCACCAGTGCAGGGTGCCGTCATGGCTGGCGCTGACCAGGGTGGTTTCGGTTGGCCCCCAGCAGAGGCTGTGGATCTGGCCCAGATGGCCCGGCAGCAGGCGACAGCCTGCCCCCGGGTTGAAGTCCCACACCCGCAGGTCACCGTCTCGACTACCGCTGACCAGCCAGCGGCCATCGGGGCTAAACATCAGGCTGGATGCCGGACTATCCTGTCCTGTCAGGGTTTGCACCTGGACGCCAGCATTAACGTCCCACACCACGACCGACGAGTCTTCATCGGCACTGGCCAGTAGATTGTCTGCAGGATGAAAGGCTAATACGCTGACGGTGGAGGGCAGAGACGGAATCACCCGTTCACAGGTTCGATGGGTGCCGTGCCAGATGCGAATCGTCTGGTCTTCGGCACTGGAGGCAAACCACTCTCCCCTGGGAGCAACCGCAATGGCTCGCACGGTTCCTGTATGGCCCGTAAGTTGGCTGGGGCAGGCGGTTAATACATCAACCCTGGATAGGTCCCACAGGCGCAGGGTATGGTCTCCATGGCCGGTCAGTAACCGGTGGCCTGTCCCCAAAAAGGTCAGACACCGTACCGGATGGGCCTGACTCAGATAGCTGCGACAGCATGTACCCCGGTCTGCATCCCAGAGCTTAATGGTGTAGTCCCCCGCTGTGGCAAACGCTCGACCATTGGGACTGAAGGCCAGGGACCATACCGGCGTGTTGAAGGGCGGCAAACGGTAGCGCATCTGGTGCCGGGGCAAATGCCAGAGGACCACTGAAAAATCTTGATAGCTGCAGGCCAGATATTGCCCCTGGGTATCCAGGGCTATCGCTAAAATGCCCTGCCCCTGAATGGGCATCGTCCAGGAAGAACGACCGGTTTCTATATCCCACAGGGTTAAAGATTGGTCATCATAACCCGCTGCGATGGGACGCGGAGGCCGTTGGGACCACTGGGGATCGGCCATAAATCCGGCGGCTCGAATTTGTACTGTTGGTCCTGCTTGAAAGGTTTGCCTGGGAATTGGCTCAAACAACTGCCATAGGCAGACTTGTTGATCGCCTCCCCGGCTGAGGAAGGTCTGCCCCTCGGCACTAAAGGCCAGGCTGTGGATAGGCCCCTGGTGGTGCTGCCATGGGCCTTGTCGATCACCTGAGGCAATTTCCCAGAGATCAATCTGGCCGAGGGTATTGCCTGCAACCAGATATCGGCCATCGCTACTGAAGGCCAGGGCCAGGACAGCTTCGTTACCCTCCAAAAGGATTTCAGTATGGTAGCTGCCTGAGGCCATTGACCAGAGCCAGAGACTGCCTCCGGCGGTGCCCACTGCCAGTAACTCGGTTTCTGGGCTGAAGGCCAGAGCGACAATGCCCTGGACTGAGCCTTGCTCCAGCACCCTAACTAATTTGTTCTGAGTCATATCCCATAACAACAGGCGTCCTTCCTGATCGCCAGTGGCCAGATACTGACCATCGGGGCTAAAGGCCATGACCGGGTTACGACCCAGAGCGGTGGCAAACACCGTATCGGCAAATTGGGCATGGCTAAAGTTCGTACCCTGCAGATTGACCTGGCGGAGATCGCACTGCCAGATACTCAGGTGGTCAAAATTAGCGCCGCTCAGGCTGACCCCTAATTGCTGGCACAGATGGATGAAGTTGCCCGCGCCGTAACCCTCTCGCCGGGGCTGAGTATGGCGCAACGCCTGGTGCAGCTCTCGGCATTTGGCCGTGAGCTCAGAGTCGGTGGGAAACCTGCGCCGCAGTTCATCGGCCAGGGGAACCAGCACAGTCGTGTGCTGCTGCTCCTGAATACCTTCCTGGGCGGTGACGGTAACCAGAGGCAGCCGATTGAGTCGATCAAACCGGTTCTCTAGCAGTTCCTGGAGCAGCAGAGGACGCAGTTGGGCTAAAACAATCACCTGAACCATGCAGGCTAGGGTCAGCTCTGTATCGGCCTTGGCCCCATCGTTTACCGGATAGCACAATCCCCGACTGACTAATGACTGAATGGCCATGGCCCGGGGGGGAGGGACCATCTTTGCCATCAGGGTGTCGATGGCAACAGGCCCATGGGCTATGGCAAGCCAGCAGAGAATGAGGTTTTCTGATGGGGTAAGCCGTTGCAGGACTTGCTCAATGCCAGCGCGAAATAAGCTGGGAATGACCAGGTCGGCAGCCGATAAAAAGGCTGGAACTTTCCCCTGATAGACCTCCTGTACTGTGGCACCAATACCTTTAAGTAAAAGGGGGTTGCCGCCATAGCGGTCAAACAGCGTTTGCCAGTCTGGGGCAGTAGACTGTAACCCGCGCTCCTGTAAAAGCTGCTGTGCCGCATCGAAGGGCAGTTCCCCGAGTTGATATTCCCGGATTTGGCGCCCTCGCATCTGGCTGTAGTTCAGGGGTTTTTCTCGACTCACCCAAATCACCAGGCTTTGATGGAGTTGTTCGGAGACCTGATGAAAAAACTGTTCAATTCTGGTGGTTTTCGGGCGAAAACTACCCGCCATCTGGCCAGGCTCAAACAGGGCCTCAAACTGATCGATGACCAGCAAAAGGTGGTTTTGCTCTAGTTCCCCCAGGACCCATTCCAGAGGGTCGCCTGCTGGTGCCGTGAGTGAGTCATTGACCCGTTGCACCCAGTCAACCAGGGCTGAAAAAAATTCCTCGTCGGTAGTATCGGCGGATAACCTGACATAGCCCACTGCCGTAGAGGGCAAAGGGGAAGAGGCCAACAGCCTGGCGATAAGTGTGGTTTTGCCGACCCCGGCCATTCCCCACAGCAAGATAGCCCGGCAGTCCTGATGGTGCAGCCATTGCTGCAACTGCACCAGAACCTCCTGTCTGCCAAAAAAATCTGATACATCTAGCCGGGGCGAAGCCCACACCTGGAGGGATGCCCGGTCGGCCACCACTCCTGCCCCCGGTGGTGATGCCTCCATAGGGTCGCCTCCCCCCCCGAAAGCTGAGGGCTGGGATCTTTCCCCATCGGTAGCTGTCAGGTCTGGGCTGTTTTGCTGTGCCGCCCAGTGCATCAATACATTTTGAATATTACGTTTGGTGACCCGAATATCATCGTGGTCAATGAGTTCAGATAGCAAACGCCAGAGTTTCGGACCGACATCTTTTTTGAGGTAGTCTTCGGTGTAGCCTCCAGCCCTTTCGGCCATGGTGCTATAGGTTTGATGATGCCAGGATCCTTTTAATACCAGGCGTTCTACATCTTTTAGGGGGCGGCCTTTACGTTCAATGGCAACCCGATTGACGAGATTTGCAATGTGTTCAAATTCCATCTGCTCGGTCCTATGCCCCGCTGAAGGCCTAAGAGTAGCCCCAAAAATACGTTGATATCGTTCCCGAGGAGGAACGATATCAATATATCGATCAATATATCGATGGCTGCTCTGGATAGCGGCTAATTCATGGTGGGTCAAGCCTAAGTTTTAGGATTGTAGCGTCGGGTTGAGGTTACAGTTGTGCCCATGAATGCTGCACCGTAGCAAGCTTTTACCATGGGTGAAAACCAGGGTTTGAAGGTCCTGCAGGTCGCACTGAACTTTGCCCACGCCAGGGGAGACCCGAACTTTTGGTCATGACAGAGGATTAGCCAATCCGCAGCAGTTCTACATCAAAAATAAGGGAGGCATTGGGAGGAATCACTCCACCAGCCCCGCGAGCACCATAGCCCAATTCAGACGGAATCACCAGCTGGCGACGCCCCCCCACCCGCATAGAGCCGACCCCTTCATCCCAGCCTTTGATCACCTGGCCGACCCCAACCTTGAAGCTAAAGGGGCGACCCCGGTCACGGGAGCTGTCGAACTGGGTGCCGTCTTCCAGGGTGCCGGTGTAGTGTACCGTGACCCGTTGACCAGGTTGGGGCATGGCTCCGGTGCCTTCTACCAGGTCGCGATACTGCAGGCCAGAGTCGGTGGTGATCAGATCTTCATCAGCCATGTCGGTATCCTCTGCGGCAGCATCGGGGGGGGCTAAATCAGCAGCCCCTTGAGCGATTTGGGGGGCTTTAGCAACCGGGACTTCAAGCTTGACCTCGGTTTGATTTAAGGTGGCGGCGTTAGCCTCGGGCTGGGGTGTGGTTAGCTGAGTCACCAGTACCACCAGGCAGCAAATGACCAATACCCCGAAGCTGATTAATATCTCTCGCATCCTAAGTTCTCCCGGCATGTCGTCTTGATGACGATCATATCAGCCAAACCGATACCCGAACCCCCGCAGGGTAATAACGTACTGGGGGTTGCCTGGATCCGGCTCAATTTTTTCCCGCAGCCAGCGAATGTGGACATCTACGGTTTTGCGATCGCCCATAAAATCGGGTCCCCAAACGGTCTGAATTAGCTCTTCCCGCGACCAGACCCGATTGGGACTGGTCATAAACAGCTCCAGAATGCGAAATTCCTTGGGTGACAAATTCACCTCCTGCCCGGCCACGGTGACGCGAAATTCGTTGAGGTAGAGGGTAATGTCCTTAAAGGTTAAGATTGAACTTTCGCTCGGAGCGGCGGCCCACTGGTATCGTCTCAGCAGGGCTCGGCAGCGGGCCACCAATTCGCGCATGCCGAAAGGTTTGGCCAGGTAGTCATCTGCCCCCAACTCTAACCCCACCACGCGATCAGTTTCACTGCCCTTGGCGCTGAGAATGAGGATGGGTAAATCCAGCGCCCCGTGGCGAATCAGTCGGCAGACATCCAGCCCGTTGACCCCCGGCAGCATCAGGTCGAGAATGGCCAGGTCTACCTGTGAACTACCACGCTTGCCATTTCCCTGGGGAAACAACAGCTCCAGGGCGGCATCGCCAGAATTGGCGGTATACACCTGATATCCCTCTTCGCTGAGGGCCAGGGCCACGGTTTCGCGGATTAAGTCCTCGTCATCAACGATCAGAATGCGTTCCTGGTTAATGGCGAAAGCAGGTTGGCTGGTAGATGGGTGTGAGAAAGCCATCGGCAACAAAAAAAGAAAGAGAGGCAGTAGTCCAACTAAGGCATGAGGATTTTACAACATCCAATGTTTGTAGGGCAGGCATCTGGCCTGTTCTTGGACAGCCGACACGGCTATCCCCCGTGATTAAATTCCCATTTCTAAGTTTGATGGAACTAAATGCTCATCTTGTCGCCACGGGCTTAAGGAAAGAACGTGAAAAGGTTAAGTTTATGTAAACATCGCCGTATCAGCTGGTGCTGAGGCGGGTTTGCCGGTGGGCAGTACGACCACATATCGATATCCGGCATCCAGGTTACCGAGCAGTTTGACATGGCCCCCATGGCATTGCGCCAGCTGTTGACTCAGGAGCAAACCCAGCAGTTCTGGGGAAATCTCCTCAGGCTCCAGCGGAAATTGGGAGGATAACCCAGGCCAGGCCAGGGGCGTGGGGGAGCCAGTCGGCAATCCTCCATCTTGAAAGATAGGTTTTTGGGTCATGGCCTGACACAGTTGCACCACTGACTGGGGTAGTCCATCTCCTAACCAGGGGTTCGACAGCCATACCGCCAGATGCAGGGCCTGGCCCTTGCGGGAGACGTGGACCCGAATAGTGCTGTTTTCCCCAGCCAGCTGCATCACGCTGAATACCGTGTGGTACAAAATTTGCTTAACCAGGCTGCGGTCTAACACCCAGACCCGCTCACCGGGTTCAATGCTAACGGCAAGGGTTTGGGTTCGTTGGCTGGCCAGTTGATTCAGGGTACTCACCACCTGTTGGCCCAGCATTTCTACATCAACCGGGGTAAACTCCAACAGCTCATGGCTGGGGTCAAACAACCCTAATTCCACAATGTCTTTAACCCGATCCATCAGCTCCTTGCTGCTGTTGTGGACAATTTCAACGTACTCTCGCTGCTTTTGGGTCAGCGGACCGTAGATTTCCTGCCCCAGCATACTGGTCATGCCCATTACTGCCGTCAGGGGGCTGCACAGGTCCTGGGTCAATTCTCGAATCAAATGCAGGCGCACCGCGTCAATTAAAGACTGCCGCTGCTGTGCATCTTCCCCTCGCCTCATGGCCCCATCGCTGTGGAGAATATCTGCCGAGGCCTGAGCCAGGGCTAGACAGCGCTCGTATTCGCTCATGCCCCAACGGGAGGCCATGGTCATGTAGCTGATTTCCTGGGGTGTGAAGGTTCTGGGCTGCAGATCCATCACGGCCAGGGTGCCAATACACTGCCCTCCAGAGGTGGTCAGGGGGACGGCCCCATAGGCCCCAATTCCACAGGTATAGACGAGCTGGCTGGCAGCAATCACCGGATTTTCTCCGGTATCTTCAATCAAGAAAGGCTGCTCGCAATCTAAAACGTAGGCGCCCAGTCCATCCGCCAGGGGGATCTGGCGCAGTCTGGCCAGGCCATTGCCCAAACCCAAATGAGACAACCCATAGGCCGCTTTTACATATTCCTGGGTCTGGTCGGCGATAGTCACAATGCAAATGGGAACCTGCAGCAGGCCGGCCACCTGTTGGGTGACTTCGTCAAAGGCCGGGATGCGATCGCAATCCAACAGAGTTAACTGATGGAGTAGCTCTAACCGTCGTTGACACCGTTCCTGACTGGATGGACCCAGCAGGCGACAGTGGGGCCACGGCGTTAGGGTAGCATTGGAAAAATTAGCGGATAGCGCTTGGGACGCACGACTACTCATTACAAATAGCTAAACCTTGAAAAATAATTCAGACTTCCATGGCCTTAAAGTGCCCCTAAAGGATGACTGAACTAACGTTGTATCAAGGATTTTTTAAGGGTAAGTTTGATACAAACAGCAGGGTTCTTTCAGGGTTTTTACGGAGGCAGCTGATCTGGGGTGGCGCTATTGAGATGAAACCGATCTAGCTGATTCCAGACTTCCTGGAGCAGTTCCCCTAAACCAGCCCCCGATACCGCAGAAATTTGATAAACAGGGTTGTTGACCTGGTCTATAAACTCCTGGGTAATCTCCGTGAGCCGCTCTGGGGTTAGCGCATCGATTTTATTCAGGGCAATAATTTGAGGCCGTTGGGCCAGGTTGTGCCCGTAGGCCTGAAGCTCTTGCTGGATCGTGCCATAGGCCGCCAGGGGATGTTCTGCAGTGGCATCCACCACATGCAGCAGCAGCCGAGTTCGTTCAATGTGGCGTAAAAATTCATGGCCCAGGCCCAGGCCCGTGTGGGCGCCCTCAATCAATCCTGGAATATCGGCAAATACGGTGCCATCGCCAGAGGGGCGACGGACCACCCCCAGATTGGGTACCAGGGTGGTAAACGGGTAATCTGCCACCTTGGGCCGCGCCGCCGAGAGAGACGAAATCAGGGTAGATTTACCAGCATTGGGCAGACCAATAATGCCCACTTCCGCCAGCAGTTTAAGCTCTAAACGAATCCGACGTTCTTCACCGGGTAGTCCCGGCAGGGCATATTCGGGAGCGCGGTTGCGGTTACTTAAAAAATGCTGATTGCCTAGTCCTCCCTTGCCGCCCTGGGCCACGCAGAGCACCTGCCCAGGGTCTACCAGGTCGCCCAGCATCTCCCCCGTCTGAGCATCGTAGACAACGGTGCCACAGGGTACGTCCAGGGTGAGGTCGGTACCGGCTGCGCCCGTGCGATTTTTAGGTCCTCCCCGCTGGCCGTCTTCCGCTTTAAATCGATGGGCATAGCGGAAATCCAGCAGAGTTTGCAGCTGCTCCCCAGCCTTTAAATAAATCGATCCGCCGGGGCCGCCGTTGCCCCCCGAAGGCCCCCCTGCCGGGACGTACTTTTCCCGGCGAAAGGCCACCATGCCATCGCCGCCTTTACCGGCAATGACCTCAACTTCGGCCTGGTCAATAAACTGCATTATTCGCCGGAGTCCGACTCGGCTTCAGGCGCGGACTGCTGCTGAATCTGAATTAAAGCAGTCCGAATTTGCTCTGCCAGGCCAGGGTCTTGGGGATAGGCGGCGGTGATTACATTGAACCGCCGGACGCTCAAACCATTGCGCTCTACGATGCGACTGGCCTGGTTGCAGTAGTTCACAATAATCGAGCGGACCTCACCACGCACATTGCGGGGAATCTGATTCAGGTTGGCCGTGCCGGCACAGGTCATGTCGACGGCACTCATGTCATAGTCAATGCCGGATAGCAAATTTTTAATCTGGTCATAGGCCTGGGTGCGGTAGGGGTCCATTTCCAGTACCGATGCTGCATAGCTGGAAATTTCGTCGCTGGAAATCTCGTTGTCTTGGGCCTGGGCAACCCCCACCATGAGGGAATCAGGGCCAGCCAAACCCGGTAGGGGAACCCCCGTCAAGGCCACAGACAGCCCGGTTATGGCCAAGCCCCCCAACATTGCTTGCCGGAGGCGGTTGAGCAGATTAAATGGCGACACAGGTTGTTCACTCATGGCTGTTTCTTTCCTGCTAGCAGGGATCACACCTACGCTCCAATACTGAATCATACTGATGAATCGAGCTAATATACCCCGTTCAAGTCTAGATGTAGAGTTTTACCCTGGAGAAAACTACAGACTTTGAGCTGGATTCGGTATCTATGGGGCTCCGTCAACGGGAGGAACAAGTCAGTGGGGGCGATGTTCTCCATATCGGAGAGGAGGGCTAAGGCCGGAAGACCTGACACAATTCCACTATTTTAGTCTGTAAAACAGCCCGCTCATCTTTCCCACGTTTTAAGTCAGATTCTAATTCTAGAAGTAAAGGCAGCGTTTGTTGTAACTGAGGTAGGGGGGTAGACCGAATTTCCTGCTTCAAAAAGTAGATGCGTTTAGGATTGGACACCTCCGCCGCGCTGGCAATTTCGGTATCTGAACGGACCCCGGCAGACGTTAATAATTTAATCCACAACCAGAGGCGAAACTGGCCCACCAGGGTAGCCACCATGCGTAAGGCTGGCTCGTTGCGATCAAGTAGGTCAGACACCAGGCTGAGGGCCGTGCTGGTTTGTCCCTGCCGGATGGCGGCAGCTAATTTCAAACTGTTTTGGGTAGATACGGTAACCAGGCTGGTTGCCACCTCAGCGGGGATGGGCTGCTGGGGGTTATTCCAGTAGATGGCCAGTTTGTCTAGCTCCAGGTGCAGTTGGCGGGTGTCGTTGCCCACGGCTTCCACCAGCAGGTCGATGGTTTCTGGGGCCAGGCTGATGTGGCGTTCGCGGGCTACGGTCTCTACCTGTCGGCGAATCTGATCTGTTTTCCAGGGAGGAATGGTGGCAAATTCGCGAATCTCGCCATATTTTTTGAACAGCCTGGCAAACTTACCCCGGCCATCGGGTTTATTGGGGCTGGTTAAGAGCAGGACGGAAGTATCGGGCAGGTTGGGGAGGGTGCGTTCCAGCTCAGTCAAAAGGTCGTCAGAGCAGCGTTGTCCCAGGCTGGTATTTTGCAGCCACACTAGCCGTTGCCCCAGGCCAAAGGGGGGCGTCATCGCCTGATTCAGGGCTTCAATCGGCCCATTGTTGGCTTCCGGGGGGATAACGTCGTAGTTAAAGCTGGCCCAGTCGGTATCCAGGGTTTCGTGTCGTAGGGTGTGAATGGCTTCCTGCAGCCGGAATTCGTCATCTCCCCAGAAAAAGTAAGCAGGCATGACCGATGGTTACGATGGAACAAACCCAATATAAAGGGTCGTTGAGGTGACAGCATCACGATGATTGGGGAGCAGGGGGAGGGGAGCTATGGTGCATCAAAGTTAGGATCACAGCAGTTTTTACGGTGTACGGTCCGGAAGCCATCCCAAAGTGCTAGAAGCAGGGAGAGCGCCTCCCCCCACCAGGCCAGCAAGCTTAGAACAGCCGGTGATAGCCCCACAGCCCCAGCCCGGTAAGCCCCAGCAAAACCAGCGATAACAGACTGGTCAGGGGTTGGTCGGGTTTGCCAGCTAACCAGGTACTGGCAGGGTTGGTTTTGGGAGCCAGGGCAAAGGTGTCGAGCAGGGCGATGGCAAAAATCCAGCCGCTGTGCAGTCCCCAGGGCAAACCCAGGCTACCCCCATCGACCCATCGGGCCAAAAGCAAAATCGCTCCCATCAGAGCCAAACCCGGTAGAGAGGTCACTCCTGCCAACCCATCCCACAGCAGATGGGAGGCCGCAAAAATGAGACTCGTTGCCACTGCCACCCCCCAGATGGATATAACCGGCTGCAGCCCCTGCACCAGGACCCCTCGAAACACCAGTTCTTCGATGCCTCCAATAAATCCGGTCAGGGCCAGTACCCCGGCGATTAACCCGAAGCCCTGGCCCATAGGCATCGCCTTTTGCTGGTGATGAGTGACCTGTCGCCACCCCAGGGCCCACTCCACCAAAACCAGCAGCACTACCCCTACAACAGCAACGAGAAAACCGCCTCCGACCGATTGCCAGAAGCTTGTTTCCCACTTCAGGCCATACTCTAACCAGCGGTGAGAGGTAAAAAAATGGCCATACCCCCAAACCGCCAGGGGTGCTACCCCGTAAAGGGGAAGCAACAGCGGAATTTTGTACTCCTGGGCAATGGGATACTTGCGAGGAATTTGAAAGCGGTCGGCCACCCCAAGCGCCAGCGGCAGCCAAAGCAGTACCCAGATGCCAAAAAAAGTAATTAGTGGCGCGATCTCAGTCATGGGCTACTCAAGCTTGTACCAAGGGGCAAGAACAACGGCCTTATCAGTCATCATCCCCCAATTGAACCAGATGAATATGTTTGTATCCCAACTTAATTTCAAATTCGTCACCAGGCTTTAGCCCCATTTCCTGGGTGTAGGTTGCACCAATTACAATTTGACCATTTTTGTGGACGCTGACCTGATACGTTGCTTCTCGCCCGCGACCATCTTTCTTGCTCTCGGGTTCTAGGGTTATGCCTTTAGCCTCCAGCAAAGCGTCATAAAACCCCGTGAGATCAACGCGCATTTGACCATTCTTGGTGAGGGTGTAGTACCCACAGGCCTTAGCCGTTTCTCGTTTAGAAAGGTGAGCTAACTCTTTCACCTTTTGGAGTAAAGCTTTTTCAGTCAGGGGGTTCTTGGGTTCTGCCATTATTGAGAAGGTTCCTTGAAAGCAACTGAAATCTAAAAGTTTTAAACCAATTCCAGCTCGAAAACGGTAGCTTTCCCTTAAGAATGGGGATTCAATCACGTGGGATAGCCGTCTCGGCTGTCCAAGAGCAGGCCAGATGCCTGCCCGACAAAAATTGGATGTTATAAAATCCTCATTCCTTAGGCAAAACTCCACTTCTGGAGCTGGACAGGGTTTAAGTTGTTGTGGCTGGCGTTGTCAAAGTCTGGTGATGGGTACCCTTTGAGGGTTTATACCGGCGTTGCCCAACTCTAGAGGTAGAGTTTGACCTGAGAGAAAACTACAGATCCCAAGCTAAATAGGGTACAGTCTCAAAAAAGAGTCTGGTAGCACCATGACCCCAAGGTCAACACACCGAAGCAAATCACTTGATGGGCAAGAAATAACAGTAGAGAAGGGTGCTTTCTACCGGAGGGTTTGAGTCGAGAAAACCATAGGATTGAAGACGCTGCAAAAATAACAATACGGGAAGTTAGTATATCTAGTTTTGGTTGCGTTATACAAAATATTCTGTTTTTGGCAGAGCCAACCCTCGACTGAAAATTAGTCAGTAATACTAACAGTTTTTGGACTGCCTACTGCTACCGATGACGTAGCGAGGATTCTGTAAAGACAAAAAAGGTGCCGGAAATTCTGGTCTCCGGCACCCATAACAACCGCTATACCCTTGCTCACGAAACCGAGCAGGCTGCCAACTAACCCTGCCGCAGCTGGTCGAGCACGCTCTGGTCTTCCATGGTGGAGGCATCTCCGGCGATGGCTTCTCCACTGGCTAAATTGCGCAGAAAGCGACGAATGATTTTGCCCGAGCGGGTTTTGGGCAGGGCATCGGCAAATTGAATTTCTCCAGGGCGAGCAATAATACCGATTTCCTGCACCACATGCTGCTTCAGCTCAGCCTTCAGGTCATCGCTGGGGGAGTAGTGGCCTTCCAGGATGACAAAGGCGAAAATATCTTCCCCTTTTACCTCGTCTTTGCGGCCCACAACCGCTGCCTCGGCTACCGCCGGGTGGGAGACCAGGGCCGATTCAATTTCCATGGTGCCCAGGCGATGGCCCGACACGTTGATCACGTCATCAACCCGGCCCATAACCCAGAAGTAGCCGTCTTCGTCTTTGCGGGCACCGTCTCCGGCGAAGTAGACATAATGGCCATCTTTGGGGGGAATATGCTCCCAGTAGGTGCGGCGAAACCGCTCATCATTGCCGTAAACGGTACGCATCATGCTGGGCCAGGGATGCTTGACGATCAGATATCCCCCTTCGTTGGGGGGCACTGGGTTGCCGTCTAAGTCAACCACATCGGCCAGAATGCCTGGGAAGGGCAGAGTCGCAGAACCGGGCTTGGTGGGAATGGCACCGGGTAGGGGCGTCAGCATAAATCCCCCGGTTTCAGTCTGCCACCAGGTGTCGATGATGGGGCAGCGCTCTCCCCCAATCACCTTGTGGTACCACATCCAGGCTTCAGGGTTGATGGGTTCTCCCACGGTCCCGAGCAGTCTGAGGGAAGATAAATCCCGAGCCTTGGGCAATTCATCCCCCATTTTGATGAAGGCCCGAATGGCTGTGGGGGCGGTGTAGAAAATATTGACACCGTACTTTTCTACCACGTCCCAAAAACAGCCCGGATTTGAGGGGCGCGGCACCCCTTCATACATGAGGCTGGTGGCTCCGTTCGATAGGGGACCATAGACAATGTAGCTGTGGCCGGTAATCCAGCCGACGTCGGCGGTACACCAGTAGACGTCGGTATCTTTGATGTCAAAGGCCCATTTGAAGGTCATGTGGGTGTAGAGGTTGTAGCCTCCCGTGGTGTGGACAACCCCCTTGGGCTTACCGGTGGTGCCGCTGGTGTAAAGAATAAACAGCAAATCTTCGGCATCCATTTCTTCCGGGGGGCAGTCAGCAGACGCCTCAGCCTTGAGTTCGTGCCACCAGTGGTCGCGGTCGGGCACCATGGTCACATCCTCTTTGGTGCGCTGCACTACCAGCACATGCTTAACGCTGGGCACGGCATTATCTGCCAGGGCCTGATCTACCGCCGGCTTGAGGGAAACCACCTTGTCTTTGCGGAAACCGCCGTCAGCAGTAATCACAACTTTGGCCTCGGCATCCTGCAGCCGGTCTTTAAGGGCTTCGGCGCTAAATCCACCAAACACCACGGTGTGGGCTGCGCCGACGCGGGCACAGGCCAGCATGGCAATAGCGGCTTCGGGCACCATGGGCATGTAGATGCCCACCCGATCACCTTTTTGGACTCCCAATTGCTTCAGCACATTGGCAATTTTGCACACCTCTCGGTGCAGCTGGGCATAGGTCAGTGTGCAAGAATCGCCCGGTTCTCCTTCCCAGATTAAGGCTGCCTTGTTACGACGCCAGGTGGTTAAATGCCGGTCTAAACAGTTGTAAGAAATGTTGAGTTTGCCCCCGACAAACCACTTGGCAAAGGGAGGTTGCCAATCCAGGGTCTGGTCCCAGGGCTTGAACCAGTGCAGTTCTTTTTCAGCCAGGTCTGCCCAAAAACCAGCAGGATCTTCCGCAGACTTGTTGTAGAGAGCCTGATACTCTTCCATGCCTTTGATAGCTGCGTTCTCGACCAGCTCGGTGGGCGGATGAAACAGGCGTTGTTCGTGTAGAACCGACTCAATTGTGGGAGAAGCCATAGAGATTGCTAAACCTAGAAAAACAAGAAAAAGTTTGGGAACAGCCAGACCTCTGGCCCTGTTCCCAATGACCAGGGGTTGCCGATGGAACCGTTTGCCTCTGGTCTGGGTCTTGGCACAGCGTGTTGAAGCAGGTAAGGCGCTGCGAGAGTTCAACCAGCCCAGATTTTAGGCGATCAACCGGACCTTACCAAACCAGGCATTGCTGTGAAACACCCCACCACCTGAAAAGATACGGGTTTTCAAGAGGCTTTGGTTAGCATACACAGTTTCCTTAATGTTTTTGAACGGCATTATGCTAAGTCCAGCTCAAAATCTGTCGTTTTCTCCCAGGCAATCCCCCACCTGGGATGCCGGGCAAGGTCTATCCCAAGTCCAGCTCGAAATCTGTAATTTCCCTGGGGACAAACTCCACTTCTGGACTGAGGAGATCTCTTGAAACAAAATTACCTGTTTTATGAGGCCCTTTTGATGAGGCCCTTCCAAAGGGCGCAGGCCCTGCGCCCCTACTCGATGGTGTGTTCTTGTCAAGAATTCTCCTTAGGCAAGGTTTATTTACCTGCCCGATGTTTGGGTGACTACGGTCTTCCATACCAGGTCCAGCTGGCAATCATTAGCTTTTCCCGGGGCAAAACTCTACTTCTAAACTTGGACAAGGTTCATTCTCTATTTCTGGTCTGGGTTGGGTACTTTAGATAGAGAAACTATCTTCCCCAGTCGGGAAAGATGGCCTCAATTCTCTGGCACCGTAAGCTGGGGGTCTCCGCGGTTCCTGTAACCATCCTGGAGTTACTACTGATATCGGTCTATGACGACAGCTAAGCTTTCAGAATCACGCCCGTCTAACCAAATTCTGTCTTCCCAGGATGCCATCCTCGGCAGCATTTTGGGCGTTGCAATTTTTGACCTGAGTGGTTTACCTCGGGAATATTTCGTGACCCAAGATAACGACAGTACAAACTGGGTACAGCTGGTTTTTCAGGCCCTCGGGCTGAAATCGCTGCTGCTGTCATCCCTCAAGGTGGAAGGGTTCCTGTATATCTCCATCGACTATGGCAACCGCACTGCCATCGTTGTGCGTACCAAAGAAGACTACATTGCCCTGTTAATTAAAGAGCCGCTTAAATTTGCCAGCACCAAACAGGCTGACCAGTTCAGTCAGTGGGTGCGCCACTTTGAACGTAACATTCTTAGAAAGCATGAGCGGTTCATCCCCGCCTGAGCCCCCTCTGGCGGGAATAACCGTTGGCGTTAAGCCAGTAACTCAATACCGTAAGCGATGCTTACGACCCCCGATCTAATCCGGGAGGATTTGATCAGGTAGGACTTTAGCCCACCAGCCAGCGAGCTACATCCTTGGCGTGGTAAGTGAGGATCAAATCGGCCCCAGACCGCTTAAAGCTGGTCATAGTTTCCATCACGATTTTCTGCTCATCCACCCAGCCGTTCAGGGCGGCGGCTTTGACCATGGAATATTCGCCGGAAACGTTGTAAGCCGCGACAGGCAGGTTGGTGGCCTGTTTCACCCGCCAGATCACGTCCATATAGGCCAGAGCGGGTTTGACCATGAGCATGTCAGCCCCTTCGGCAATATCCAGTTCGATTTCCTTCAGGGCTTCAGTTCCATTGGATGGATCCATCTGATAGGTACGACGGTCGCCAAACTGGGGGGCTGAATCTGCGGCATCCCGGAAGGGACCGTAGTAGGCCGAGGCGTACTTGGCGGCGTAGGACAGAATCGGGATGGATTCAAAGCCGTTGTCATCCAGACCTGAGCGAATCGCCTGCACGAACCCATCCATCATGCCCGAAGGCGCGATGATGTCAGCTCCGGCTTTCGCCTGGGATACGGCGGTTTTCTTAAGTAATTCCAGGGTGGGATCGTTCAGCACTCGTCCGGCCAGGTCACCCACTTCCAGATAACCGCAGTGGCCGTGGGAGGTGTATTCGCACAGGCAGGTATCCACAATCACCACCAGGTCAGGTACGGCTTCTTTTACCGCTGTGGTCGCCTTCTGGACGATGCCGCAGTCGTGCCAGGCGCCGGTGGCTTCAATATCCTTATCTTCAGGAATACCGAACAAAATAATTGCTGGAATGCCCAGGTCGTATACTTCTTTGGCTTCCTCCACAATTTTGTCTACCGAGAGTTGATACACCCCCGGCATGGAAGAGACTTCCTGGGCAATTTGCTCACCGGGTACGGCAAACAGTGGATAAATCAAATCAGCCGTGGTTACCAGGTTTTCCTGCACCATGCGGCGGATTTGGGGATGCTGACGCAGACGGCGAGGGCGATGAGTGGGGAACATAGGTTTCAGGCAACCCCGTGCTAAGACAGGTAAGACACAACAACTTCAACACGATCTTGACAAGATCTTGCCGTCTGGGGAACTTGAATACTCACAAAGGCCCGGACGGGACATCAACGGTCATATAGACCGAAGATTTAGAGAATTATGCTCTAAAACTAATGATCTAAAACTAAAGCTTTATTCTGGGCCGAATACAAGCCATCGGTTACGTTCTGTAACGTGCAGGCCAAAAGTTTTTGTTGGATGTTTTGTAGCATTGCCCCCAGCTTGTGCTAGAGTTATTAACCGTGCCTGGGAACACTATCCAACAGAGCCAACGGCTCCTGAAGGAGTAGTTTATCCGGCCACGATTTACGGGTCGCTAGCTCAGCGGTAGAGCACTCGGCTTTTAACCGATTGGTCCTGGGTTCGAATCCCAGGCGACCCATTTTTATAGAGCCTATTGTTAGGCGCTGTGATGACGTATGATAAGCCTTAGGGCTTCTTCAAAGATGTTGTCTATTTATCTGGATTCGTTTGGCGAATCACTTAAGCTTGACTTTAGCTTGTCCAAACATTTCGTTATAGTCGAGCAATCTGTCCTAAGATTGATGAGTAAGGCTACCTAATAGTAGAAAGTCTGAACAGCCTGAAGGCAAGAACACACTAGGAGGAATTTATGGCGCTTGTCCCCATGAGGCTTTTGCTGGACCATGCCGCTGAGAACGGTTATGGCATTCCGGCTTACAACGTAAACAACCTGGAGCAAATCCTGGCGATTATGGCGGCTGCCGATGAGACCGACAGCCCTGTTATTTTGCAGGCCTCTCGCGGTGCTCGTAAGTATGCTGGCGAAAACTTCCTGCGTCACCTGGTTGAAGCAGCGGTTGAAACCTACCCCCATATTCCTGTGGTGATGCACCAGGATCACGGGAACTCTCCCGCAACCTGTTACTCCGCCATTCGCAATGGCTTCACCAGCGTGATGATGGACGGATCTCTGGAAGCCGACGCGAAGACTCCCGCCAGCTTTGAGTACAACGTTAATGTGACCGCCGAAGTGGTCAAAGTGGCCCACTCCATCGGCGCCAGCGTTGAAGGTGAACTGGGTTGCCTGGGTTCTCTAGAAACCATGAGCGGTGACAAGGAAGACGGCCACGGTTTTGAGGGCACCCTGTCGAAAGAGCAGCTGCTGACCGACCCCGATGAGGCGGTTCAGTTTGTAGAAGCGACCCAGGTTGACGCTCTGGCCGTTGCCATCGGCACCAGCCACGGCGCTTACAAGTTTACCCGTAAGCCCACCGGTGAAATCCTGGCCATCAGCCGCATCGAAGAAATCCACGGTCGGCTGCCTAACACCCACCTGGTGATGCACGGTTCCTCCTCTGTGCCCCAGGAATGGCTGGACATGATCAACCAGTACGGTGGTAGCATCCCCGAGACCTACGGTGTACCCCTGGAAGAAATCCAGAAGGGCATCAAGAGTGGTGTTCGCAAGGTGAATATCGACACCGACAACCGTCTGGCTATCACCGCTGCCATCCGTGAAGCGGCGGCTAAGGATCCTTCCAACTTCGATCCTCGCCACTTCATGAAGCCTGCCATCAAGTACATGAAGCAGGTTTGTGCTGAGCGTTATGAAGCCTTCTGGACTGCCGGTAACGCCAGCAAGATCAAGCAGCAAACCGTCGACTACTACGCGGTTAAGTACGCCAATGGCGAACTGGATGCCAAGACCAAGGCCACCGCTGCGGTTTAAGCTGTCCATCTCTACGGCCAGGTAATCTAATGGCTTAGGCTACGCAAAGCGAGGATTGCTTCGGCAATTCTCGCTTTTGTGCTTTAAACCTTCTGACTTGCTATAGGGTCAGTGGCTGTAGTGGGTATCCTCGTATACCGATAGTTTGGGGGTCTATTCAAGGCAGGACCATAGGAATAGCTAGAACCCCGGTACAGAACTCGTCTCACTCTCGTTCCAATGCTCTGCATTGGAATGCACCCTGGAGGCTTTGCCTCCAAAATGAAGCGGCAGAGCCGCAATCCCAGGATGCCCAGGCAGAGCCAGGGCACCAGATTAGGAATGCTGTACGTACCGGTGCTCTAGGAAGAAAGACTCAAGCTGGTGTAGACTTATCTACCGTTGCAGGAAATTGGTTTATGGCATCCCATCCGCACGAGAGGTCATCAACATCGATACAGGGATTTCGAGGCTCAATTTTAGACTTTGTCGATGATCCGTTCTATAGCCCTGCGGATGAGGCGGTGCGGTATTTCCCCGATGGGCTGATGCTGGTTCGAGATGGCCATATTGACGCGGTTGGAGCTTACGAAAACCTGCAGGGTCGGGTAGATGATGGGGCAATTAAGGCATACCCTGGCAAGCTGATTATGCCCGGCTTTATCGATACCCACATCCACTACCCCCAGACGGAGATGATTGCCGCCTATGGGGAGCAGCTGTTGGAATGGCTCAAGACCTACACATTCCCGACGGAGGGGAAGTTTCAAGATAAGTCCTACGCCGAAAAAGTGTCTGGACTGTTCTTGGATGAATTGCTCAGGAACGGGACTACGACCGCCCTGGTGTTTACGGCGGTTTTCCCCGAGTCGGTAGATGCCTTTTTTGAAGCTGCCGCCAGTCGAAACCTCAGGATGATTGCCGGTAAGGTGATGATGGACCGTCACGCCCCGGACTATCTCTGCGATACGGCAGATCAGTCTTACGAAGACTCGAAGGCGCTAATTCAAAAATGGCACAAAAAGGGACGTCTACTGTACGCGGTGACTCCTCGCTATGCCGGCACGTCTACGGAGGCCCAACTCAAGCGGGCGGCCCAACTGCTGCAGGAATTTCCCGATGTGTATCTCCACACCCATTTGTCTGAAAACGTCAAAGAGGTGGCGTGGATACAGTCTTTGTTTCCCAACGCTAAGGGCTATCTGGATGTTTACGATAGGGCCGGTCTGGTTACCGACCGTTCTGTTTTCGCCCATGGGGTGCAGCTTACGGACAAAGAATTTCAGCGGTTGTCGGAGGCAAAATCGGCCATCTCCTTCTGTCCCACATCAAACCTATTTTTGGGCAGTGGATTATTCAAGATTGAGCAGGCCAAATCCTTCCAACACCCGATCAAGCTAGGGTTGGGGACCGATGTGGGGGCGGGCACCAGTTTCTCTCTGCTGCAAACGGCGAATGAAGCCTACAAGGTGGCTCAACTCAGGGGTCAGAAGCTGTCCGCCTTTCAAGCTCTGTTTCTGGCCACCCTGGGGGGGGCCAGGGCCCTGAACCTGGAGGATAAGTTAGGCAACTTTGAACCTGGCAAAGAGGCTGATTTTGTGGTACTCGACCCGGCGGTAACCCCGCTGATGAGGTTTCGCAATGGTATGACCCCGTCGGAAACCTTAGATGAGTTGTGCGATCGCGCCTTTTCCCTGATCATCATGGGCGACGACCGGGCCGTTCATGCCACCTACATCATGGGAGAACTGGCCTTTTGCAACAGTACTGCCTAATCTTGCAGATCCCAGGGTTCTCCCCCGAGCATAGTCAAGCTATTTTTAACCAGTCAAAGCACCCTGGGGGTCGGGTAAAGTGCTGCCTAATCCACAGCAAATATGCCCGGTAGCTGGCGATACTTCTCGTCCCAGTCGATACCGTAACCGACGATAAAGCGGTCGGGAATGGTCATCCCCAAATAATCGATGTGCACGGGAAACTCTCGCCGGTCTGGCTTATCCAGCAGGGCCACCAGCTTCAGGGAGGCAGGTTCCATTTTTCCCAGCAATTCCAGCGCAGTGCTGGTGGAACGTCCCGTATCCACAATGTCTTCTACTAGCAGCACATGCTGCCCGGAGATCGCTTGAGGGGCGATGTCAGACTGAACGCTGACCGTCCCGGAACTCACGGTACCCGAGCCATAGCTGGACAGGCGCATCAACTCAATGCGCTGCACCGGAGTCTGCAGCTGCCGCACAAGGTCTGCCAGGAACACAAACGCACCCTTCAACACCCCGACCAGCACCAGTTCCTGCCCGGCATAGTCCTGATCAATCATCTGGCCAAGACGCCTCACGGTGGCAGCGATTTCACTGGAGGAAATTAACGGAGTTAGAGAAGCCATTGAGGACTGAATGTCGGTGCATTGATGATGGTGGAATAGTGGGAGTATGAGATAGCACGATAGTTGGTCAGTAGGAGGAGTTAGGCTGTAAGCAACCCAAACTCCCTACCTACAACCTACTATTCTCTACCTCCTCCAACTTACTCCCTCACTCCCTCACTCCCTAACTTCCTCACTCCCTTACTCCCTCACTCCCTAACTTTCCATATCCCCCTGTACCCCCTGGACAATTCGGGACAGTTCCGTCTTCTCATCCACCGAAATGCGGGTGGGAGAACCGCTGATAATGCGCTCCAGGTTGCGGAAGGAGTCTTTAATTTCAGGTCCGTGGCTGCTGATGGTATATTCCCGAATGCCCTTGTCGTGCCAGGAACCGCGCATCTTGAAGACGTTGATGGCGCGGGACATTTCCCCCCGCACCTCCACGTACTGCAGCATCAAAATGGTGTCGGTAATGGTGGAAATGTGGGACTCGGTAATGGAATGTAGCCCCATGAATTGCTCAGTGGTATTGGTAAAGAAGCCGGTAATTTCCTCCTGTTTGGCAAACCCAGTGACCCCGATTACAAACTGCCGGAAGGAGTTGTTGCTGACCCCCCGGTCCAGGGCCGACAGGGAATCGATGGCCATGCGGGAGGGCTTGAACTGGGAAATTTCGTTTTTAATGATCTGCAGGTGATCTTCCAGACCGGCAGATTCGGGATAGGCGCAGATGATTTTCAACAACCCCTGCTGCTCCATTTCCTCAAAGTCGATGCCCCAGGAGTAGGCATTGCGGGAGAGCTGGGCGCGGGATTCTTCGTAGGCGAACAGAATCGCCCGTTCTCCGGCTTTGCAGCCATCCACCAGAAACTTGCTGACCAGCAGGGTTTTGCCGGTACCGGTGGCCCCGGTGGCCAGAATGATAGAGTCTTTGAAGAAGCCGCCGCCGCACATTTCATCCAGGGTGGGCACCCCAGACGAGACGCGCACGTTGGACGACCGCTGGGTAAGGCGCATGGCCCCCAGGGGAAAGATGTTGATGCCGTCGTTGGTGATGGTGAAGGGGTACTCCCCCTTCATGTGGGTAGTGCCCCGCAATTTCAGAATTTCAATGGTGCGGCGGCGGCGTTCCCCTTCCAGGGCGTTGCGAACAATGACTACGTTGTCGGAAACAAATTCTTCCACCCCATAGCGGGCCACGGGACCGTACTCGTCAATGCGCTCAGTGGTCATGACGGTGGTCACCCCCATCTGCTTGAGGCGAGCCACCAGGCGAAAAATTTCTCGCCGCACGACGGAAGCGGCATCGTACTGCTGAAACACCGCCGTCACCGAGTCGATGGAGACCCGCCGGGCCTTGTATTTGCGAATGGCGTACTGAATGCGCTCAATCAGAGCCGACAGGTCAAAATTACCTACCACATCCTGGCCTTCGGGGTCGGGGGAGGCATCGAGGATGAACAGCTTGCCTTCTTCAATCAGCTTTTGCAGGTCCCAGCCAAAGCTGAAGGCGTTTTGAATAATGTCCTCAGGAGATTCTTCAAAGGTGACGAAGACTCCAGCTTCCTCAAAAAACGTGATGCCGTTGTAGATAAACTGCACAGCAAAGAGGGTTTTTCCGGTCCCGGAGGTACCGCTGACCAGGGTTGACCGGCCAGCTGGTATGCCGCCATGACTGATATCGTCAAAACCTTCGATCATAGTGCGAATTTTCTGCACACCAACCGGTTGAGATGATCGTTGAATGTCGCTTTGGGCTGAATCTGTCATGGGTTTAGGTAATCAGGCAGGGCACTAAAGGGCCATGTACGCAGGAAGGTCAGAACAATCACCGAGGAAATAGCATACCCCGTTATGAAGCATCTGCAAGGTTCAAATTGAGAGTTCAGCCATAGATATCATCGTCGCGTAACTCATCATAGAGAAGATCAAGGCCGATCAAAACCCGTTCTCGGTCAGACAAATCACCGATAATCTTACGCACGGGGGGCGGTAAGATTTTTGAGAGGGTGGGAGTCGCCAGGATCTTGTCCTCTTCTGCCAGTTGAGGATTTTTCAAGACGTCGATGACTTTCAGGGCATATACCCCCTGAAAGTCTTCCTCAAGAATGTTGTTGAGGGTTTTCAGAGCGCGAATGGAGTTGGGGGTATTGCCCGCCACGTAAAGCTTGAGGATGTAAGTCTTCTTGACGGAGCTCATGGGGGGTCTTAGCACACAGTAGGGACAAGCTTGATTGTATCGGGTATTTTTATTCCTCAGGGTTCCTCCCTGGGGATAGACCGACGATACATTTCACACAAATGGGCAATGACATCAATCAGCGTCAGGCGATAGTCCAGCAGAATTTCTTCGCTACGTCCCTCTAACTTGAGCTGCTTCGAAAATTCATCCATCAGCTCCATATGAATTTCAACGATATGGGAGACAGCAATGTCGGCAAAAAAGGCCTGGTTGACAAAATCATCAATATTCTGGTTAAGGTTTGGATCTTTGGAAAAGTAGCCCAGCACAATCTTGCGATAGCCAGCCCTGAGCTGGCGCAGATATTGGTCGCGATCGGCTTCCCTCATGTTGCGCAAAAAGTTGTCTGGATTGCGTTTGTAATAGACTCCGAGATAGCCCAGGCGAGCCTTGAGTTTATCAGTCAGGCGTTCTTGCTGGGCACTCAGGAGATCGGGAACGGGCAAAGAATCTGGAAGATTGCCGGTGGGTAAGGCACAACTCTCAGCGGGAAGCTGAATGAAGGTTTGAATGGCGCGCTGAATGGCGGCTTCAATGTGGGCAAAGTTATCTTTAGGAACGGCAATGGCTGCACTGTGATAAGCCTCGGCCACCTGGTGCATTCCGGCCTCGGCCACAGGAGTGCCCTGAGCGGAGAGATCTGGACTGCCGATAATTACCATGGGCACAAACAGGGCCTGCTGGGCGAGCTGCTCTAAAACCCCTTCTTTCACTATGAAGCTATCTACGATCAGGCAATCGAGGCGATCGGGGTGGGCCTGCAGCCAGGCTAAAAAGTCAGTGACCTGGGTGTTGGCGTGGAACACATACCTGCCCCCTTGAAGACGTTGTTCAAGGGCCTTCACCACATCGGTTGAACGAGCTAAAACTTGAATATGGAGAGGAGAAACCAAAATGCGGCTAACCCAATGAAACTTTGTATCTGAGCGACAGAACTGGCAAATTCCTGCCGGGCAAGTTGGTAACTTGCCTACTATGAACAGGCTGACTCGATATTTAAAGATATGTTTATATTGTTCAATTGTAAGGGTTGGTTGCTCTTAAGGGTTAGCCCATGTCATTACCTACCCTGTCTCAATTTCTGGACTACCCGCCGGGCTTCCCCATGACTACCTCACTGGCTCAGGTTGCGGCTAGCCTGGGGGATCAGGCGGGAACTCCCTGCAGCCACATCATCGTTGTGGACCAACACCTCCGCCCGATTGGGGCACTATCGGTGAAACAGATCTGGAGTTGCGCTGCGACTGGTAATGTTCAGGGTACGTTGGCACAGCTCAGGGACAATCTGGAGCCGATTATACAGATGGAAGGGGGCCAATCTTTAGCGGTGGTCTGGCCCCTGCCTGGGCCAGAAACGGCCCCTCCTGTGGTGGTAGATGAATTTGCCCGCTACGTGGGTATTGTAGATTCCCTGGCGGTGTTGCACTGGCTGGCTGGGGAAATGTCGCTAGACCAGGTTGACCCGGTGCCGCGCCCAGAGCAGGACGATTCCCCGGCGGAGCAAATGTCCAGAGACTGGTTGTTAGAGGTCAGCCATGCCCTAAAAAATCCTCTCACCTCCCTGCTGGGGTTATCTACCCTGCTGCTTGACCCCCGGCTGGGAACCCTGAATGATCGCCAGAACCGCTATGCCACCTTGATTCGGCAGGTGGTGCGCCGGTTAATTGGCCTGATTAACCAGCTGCTGGACTGGATGCGTCTGGAGGCCGGGCAACTCCCCTTCGAGATCCAAACGGTACCTCTAAAGTCCTTTGTGTATCAGATGTTTGAAAGTTACCTGGCCCAGTTGTCCCCCTCCCAGGCGGAGGCGACCTGGACCCGGCACTTTATCCTGGATATTCCGCCTCAAGCCTACGCGCTGCAGGCAGATCCCCTGCGTCTCCAGGTCAGTATGCACTGGCTGCTTGACTACCTGCTGCAGTGCCAGGCCGAACCCGCTGGCCTGGAATGCGCCCCCTGGGGACCCTGGCTGGGGTTAACCCTGTGGACCTCAGGCCCGCCTGTGGAGCCATCCCAGGCTTTACCAGAACTGAGCCCGCCGATCGTTTCATCGGCCCCCATATCCCACGAAGGCAGTCTGGGGAGTTTAGGGGTCTTGCTGGCCCGTCGCTTTTGTCAAGCCCAGGGGGGAGACCTAACGTACTGGATTTCTGCAGCGGGGAATCGCATTACTTTGTTGCTGCCAATGGAGCCTGAAGCGGCAGAACAGCCTGCCTCAGCCATGCCTACCACAACGGTGCTGGTGCTACTGGTGAGCCGCCAACCGGAGGTTATTGATCAGGTGTTTGACCATCTACAGGGCAGCAACTATCGCCTGGCCGTAGCTCGTTCTGTAGCCGAGGCAGAAGGCATGATTCAACGGCTGCATCCGCTATTTCTGCTGATTTGCCAGAGTTTCTCGTCCGAGGAGATTTCAACCTTGAGGCAGTCGATCCGCCCGGCGACTATGGACAACCCTTTCATCGCGTTGGAGTTAGTCACGGAGCCGGAGGCGGTTGCGTCAGGCGCTAAACCGGGAGAAGGTCAGGTCAGGGTGGCCGCTCTGCGGTCTACCCTCGATCGGTTGAGGGTGACTTCCCTCGCGACACCGACTCAGCCGTCCCCATCAGGGTTGACCCTACTGCTACTGCCCTTGCCTCCATCAGAACTCCCCCCGGTTGATCATCCGCAGCTCACCCCTGAGGTAAGAACCTGGCTACAGCATTATCACTGTCGCCTGCTGCAGGTTGATGACCTGGCTCAGGCCAGGATATTGAGTCGGGTCTGGCAACCAGACATCATTCTAATAGACCCCTGCCTGCCTGCAGCCGCTCCCTACTGGCAAGACCTGGCCCAGGATCCGGAACTGGTGAGGTTGCCGCTGGTTGCCCTGACCAGCAATGCTGCTCTGCCTGGCCAGTTGGACAATGGTCTTAAGCTCCATACCTGTTCAAACCTGTCGCACCTATCGCCCCAACAAACGGCAATAAATCTGATTCAAACCATTGCAACTATTCTAAAAAAGTGACGACAGCTGGCTTGTGGTTGATGCTAACGAAATCTTTGCAGGAGCTGATGCCGATTATGGCTCGAAATCTCTAGTTTTTCTCAGGTAGAGCTGTCTTTAGGGATTTTGACAAGGACAAGTGCCGAATTTTAATGAATGTTGCCCCTATTGGCGGCAGGGCTGTCAGTTCGCTTTTCACTCTGGGAATATTAAGCGAACTGGTGCGCCAAATTTTGTCTGCGGTCTTGCCCCTTAATCTCCTGGGACCGCCGTTGGACCGTTGGGCGGATCTGGATCGACGAAGTTTCTTGCCTGTGGGGATGACCTGTCTATGATTGCTGCGCGAGTCTTCATCGTTGTCTGCGGATGTCTAGCCCTAGTACATCATGCGGTTAGTTGCGCAACATCGAAGCTGTTCGGAGGGTTGAGTGGAGCCGCCAGCGGCACCCAACCTACGTTGCAATCCTTTCTGCGCGAAATACTAGGTTAACGTCAATGTCTCTATCTCTGCCCGATGATAATTCACAAACGTTATCCCCGCTGGTGGCAGTGACTCCTCTGCTTGAAAACCTGGCTCAGATCACCGAAGCCGCCCCCGGCTGGCTGCCCCTCATGGAACGGTTGCTAGAGGCCCTTGGCCCGAGTTTAGGGGCCGATTATGGTGAATGCTGGTATGGAGTGGATCCCGACAGCCGATTAGAGCACGTCAGTAGCTGGTCGCCCGAGGGTGGGAAGGCGACCAGCCAAGCTGGCTACGGTACAGGTGGGGATGGTTGGGTGGCACAGGCGCTGCGCCGTGGGCATTGGCACTGGCAACCCCTCACCCCGAAGGCGGCTTCTGAACCTCAAGCTCTGGGGCCGCAGGACGTCCCCCCAGGGATGGCAGCGGTGATAACCCTACCCATTGAGGTTGTAGATGCCGTGGGAATCTTGTGCTTGTTCTATCGACAGGCCAAGCCTCCGACCGAACCTCTTAACGTACTGATGTCTTGTTTGACGACTCAACTCAACACTCTCTGCCGCATACGCCACAGCTTAGAACGGTGCCGGCATAGGCAAAAGCAGCACCAGCGGTTGATCGATGTGATGCCGGGTATCGTTTTTCAGGCTGGTTGCGATGCCGATTGGTCCATGCAATATATCAGTGCAGGTAGTAAGGCGCTGACCGGCTACTCCCCGCAGGAACTCCTGAGCCGCAACGGCCAGACCGCGTTTAACGCCATCATCCATCCTCAGGATTTAGACCGGGTTCTAAACGCTATTGATGAAGGGATTCAACAATATCAGCAATATCAGGTTGAGTATCGGCTGCAGACCAAATTTGGCTCAGATAAATGGGTCTGGGAAACGGGGTACGCCGTCTATGACGCCGCTGGCTATCTCCAGGGAATTGAGGGCTTTATTACCGATATTACTGACCGCAAAGGGATTGAACAGCAACTGCAGTCACGGGAGGATTTCTTACAGCTGGTTTTGAATAGCATTCCCGACCCGGTGTTTTGGAAAAATCGCCAGAGTGAGTTTTTGGGCTGCAACCAGGCCTTTGCCCATGCCATGGGACAACTGCACCCCAACCAACTGGTTGGACTAACGGATTTTGATTTGCCCTACTTAAGTGATGAAGACGCGGCCTATTACCAGGTCTGCGATCGCATGGTGATGGAACGGGGGGAGGCCGACTTAAACATCATTGAACCCCAAACTTTTAAAGACGGTGAACAGCGGTGGATTAACGTCAATCGCCTGCCTATGCATGACAGCGAGGGCCAGGTGATTGGCGTTCTCGGTATTTTTAAAGACATTACCGACCATCTGAGGGCCCAGCAGTCCCTGGAAATTCGCGAAAAATATTTATCCACGATTTCCGCCATTCAGCGGCCTCTCCTCACCTGGAGTTGGGACTGGACCAGCCAACATGTCAAACCCATTTTGGCCGCCCTGGGGACAGCGGCTGCAGCCAGTCGGGTTTATTTTTTTGAAATGCTGGTTGACTCCGAAGGCAACCGGGTCGCCCGACAGTCGATGGAATGGTCTGCGCCAGGGGTACCTTCCACGATGGATATGGCAGTTTTTCAAGCTGTTCCCATTGACCCGCTCCTGACGGACTGGGTGAATACATTAGCAAGGGGAGAAATTGTTAACCTGACCCAACATGAATTTTCTGAGGTGCAGTGGCAGCTTTTATCGACTCCCCCTAGCAACGTCAAGTCCTTACTCTTGCTGCCGCTGATCATTAAAGGCAAGCTAGAGGGGGCAATGGGCTTTAGCAATTGCGACACCCCTCGCCGTTGGAGTAATTCTGAAGTTGAGCTGCTGCGAGTAGCGACCGCCGACATTGCCCTGGCCATTGAGCGTCGCCAGGCCGAAGCATCTCTCCAGCAGGCCGAAGCAAAATATCGCAGTATTTTTGAAAATGCCGTCGAGGGTATTTTTCAAACCACCCTGGCCGGGCAATTTACCACAGTCAACCCGATGCTGGCAAAGCTTTACGGCTATCCATCTCCCGAAGCGTTGATTCATGGTATCACCGACATTGGCCGACAGCTTTACGTTGACCCCAATTGTCGCCAGCGGTTTATGGAGCAAATAGCCGCCGAGGGGGCCGTTCTCGGCTTCGAGGCTGAAGTGTATCGCCAGGATGGCAGCAGGATCTGGATTGCCGAATCAACCCGCGCGGTGCGCGATGCCCAGGGCACCATCATTGGGTACGAGGGCACGGTAGAAGACATTACCCAACGCAAGCTGAGGGAAGCCGAAATTTTGCATCGAGATCGGCTCCTGCGGGGGGTGGCCGAGGCCAGCCATCAGCTGTTGAGCATTCCCAATGTGGAGCAGGCCATTCCCGAAGTCCTGGCTATCCTGGGGGAGGCCGCCACCGCCGACCGGGTTTACATTTATCATCACCATCTTCAGTCAGGCCATGGCCCCCTGGCCATGAGCATGCGCTTTGAGTGGACCCGTGAGGGGGTTCTTCCCAGCATTGATCAACCTCACTGGCAAAACAAAACCTATGGTGAGCTGGGGGTCGAGCGATGGTACGAGAGCTTTGCCAATGGCCAATCTATTCGTGGTTCGGTGCGTACCTTTCCCACCGTAGAGCAGCAGCTCCTGGGCCGAGACAATATTTTGTCGATTTTGATGGTGCCCATTTTTATCGAGCAGCATGTGTGGGGGTATATCGGCTTTGATGCCTGCCAGACCGACCGCGACTGGACGATTAATGACGAATCGATTCTGGTAGTTATTGCCGCCACCCTGGGAGCGGCAATGAAGCGCCAGCAAACCGAGGATAAAATGTCTTACCAGGCTTACCATGACAGCCTCACAGGGTTGCCCAACCGCAGTTTTTTCAATCAGCATTTGCCCCTGGCTATTGAGCAGGCCCGAGAGCGGCAGGGTTGTCTGGCCGTCCTGTTTTTAGACCTGGACCATTTCAAAACCATCAACGATACCCTCAGCCATGCCGTCGGTGATGAACTGCTGCGGCAGGTGACGCGACGCATCGCCAAAATTTTGGGGAAAGATGACATTTTGGCCCGCTGGGGCGGGGACGAATTTACCCTGATTTTGCCTGATATTACCGATCCAGAAGAGGCTGCCCTGGCTGCCCAGCGCATTGCCGATAGCCTCAAGCCGTCCTTCCTGCTCCATGGCCATGAGCTGCACGTTACGGTCAGCCTGGGGATTGCCCTATATCCCCGGGATGGGCTAGACATGACCACCCTGCTGCAAAATGCCGATGCTGCTATGTATCAGGCCAAAGCCCAGGGGCGCAACAACCATCAGTTTTACACCCAACAGCTCGGGCACAATGCCGCCCAGCGGCTCAAGCTAGAAAATATTCTGCACTATGCCTTACAGCGGCAGGAATTTCGGCTGTTTTATCAGCCCCAGGTCGATACCCAGACCGGTCAGGTGAACCAAATGGAAGCCCTGATTCGCTGGCAACATCCCCATTTTGGCACCATTTCTCCAGCCCAGTTTATTCCTCTGGCTGAAGAAAACGGGTTGATTATTCCCCTGGGGGAATGGGTGATTCGTGAGGCCTGCAGGCAGGCGATGCAGTGGCTTGAAGCGGGGTTTTCTGCCGCTCGGGTAGCCGTTAATCTGTCGGCCCGTCAGCTGCAGCACCCCCAGCTGGTCAAGCATGTTGCCCAGGTGCTGAGCGAAACCCGGTTGCCGCCCCAGCGGCTGGAGCTGGAAATTACCGAAACTGCCGCCATGGCTGATGTAGAGTCGTCTGTAACGCGGCTGCAGGAGTTGCGGCAACTGGGGGTTAAAGTCTCTATGGATGACTTTGGAACGGGCTATTCCTGCCTGAGCTATCTGAAGCAGTTTCCCTTAGACGGGCTCAAGATTGACCGGGCCTTCATTCAGGACCTGGCTACCAGCGTTGTCGATCAGGCTATGGTACAGGCCATCGTTGCCATGGCCGGAGGACTTCACCTCACCCTGATTGCTGAAGGCGTCGAAACCCAGGGGCAGGTTGACGTGCTCAACGCCATGGGCTGCCATCACATGCAGGGGTACTTTTTCAGCCGTCCCATGCCCGCCGATGAGGCCCAGGGTTACCTGCAGCGAGTTGCTGATTATGGTTTGCTTCCCGCTCCCCGCTAAGGTAATGAGTGGCGCGTTAAAAACAAGAACTGATGGTACGACAAACTTTGCGGTGGCTATGGCGCAGACTGGGGATTGCGATCGCAATCGTGATCCTGGTAGGTTGGGCATCTCCCGGCTGGGCGGCTCCATCCTCAGCCGATGGGGTAGACGCGACCTCCAGAACTCCTGCCCAGTTATTCGAGATCCACTGTGCCGGTTGTCATCTGAACGGGGGCAACATCATTCGTCGGGGCAAAAATCTCAAAGCCAGAGCTCTGAAGCGTTACGGCTACGATGATGTGGCCTCTATTGCCGATATCATCACCCATGGCAAAGGGGTGATGTCGGCCTACGAAGACCGCTTAACCAGCGAAGCAATCCAGGCTTTGGCGGCTTATGTGCTGGAGCAGGCCGAGGTGGGATGGTAATGGCCGCAAGCGCGAGATTCGAGCATTGCGAAGAATTATTGAGCGATCCCGAAGTAAACCATTGAAACTGGGCAAGTTGAGAGGGCAGAGGTGAGGGCGGAATCAGCCCCAGGATGTCCTATGAACAATGCGTTGCTGGATGTAATTCAAGAAGCCGATGGTCGGTACTTAAACGATATTGAACTGCGCCCCTTTGACGATGTTATTGATGCCTTTCAGACTCGCATCAATGCCTACAACACCATTCGAGACCATGGTAAAGAACTGGTGCTCAATTCTCTTAAGCGGATGATGCAAACTCCCCATCGAGCCGTTATCCAGGAGCACGGGGCACGGTGCCAGCGGGATATGCTGTACACCCTGGAGTACATTGCCAAAGGGGTGCTCCTGCACGACGAAGACGGCTTTATGGAAGAGTATCTGGTCTGGATGCAGAACATTATGCGCGCCTTCCATCGCCAGGATGCCTGCGTGGTGTCTTACAAGCTGCTGAAAGAAGAAATCCGTAACACTATGGCGGGTGACCAGGCCAATCTGGTGGTGATGTATCTGGATAAGTTGATTGAAGCGTTGGATACGGGGATTTGAGGGAAGAGGGAGGAGGGGAGAGGGAACAGGGAAGAGGGAACAGGGAAGAAAGAGAGTGATCTGATTTTTGTGTAAGGGCCAATCAGCCGATTAATCAAGTTTTCTGCAAGTCTTGTAGGGCAGGCGTCTCGCCTGCTTGAGAGTGATCTGATTTTTGTGTAAGGGCCAACAAGCCAATCCATCAAGTTTTCCGCAAGTCTTGTAGGGCAGGCGTCTCGCCTGCTTAGCTGGGGCAGGCTCCCCGGCTCCAATCAGTAGCCCTGACCTATAGAAACGGCATTAGTCCTGACACAAAAAACTGACCACTCTTCAGCCTTGGGATCAAAGGCAAGCCTGGGTTGTTGTCTATTGTTTCATGGTGGCTTCTAACTGCTCGCATAGTGTCTTCAGCACCTTAATCCGGGCAAAGCGTTTGTCGTTGGCTTCTACTAAAGTCCAGGGGGCTTCCAGGGTACTGGTGCGTTCGACCATGTCGCAGATGGCGGTTTCGTAGGCATCCCACTTTTCGCGGTTGCGCCAGTCTTCGTCGGTAATTTTGAACTGTTTGAACCGCACCTGTTCTCGCTCTTTGAAGCGGCGCAGTTGTTCTTCCTTGGAAATGTTCAGCCAGAACTTGGCCACAATGATGTTGTGGTTGACGAGCTGCTTTTCAAAATCGTTAATTTCGTTATACGCCCGCATCCAGGCGGATTCTGAGCAGAGGTTTTCCACCCGCTCTACCAGCACCCGTCCGTACCAGGAGCGGTCAAAAATGGTGACCCGCCCCCGTTGGGGAATATGTCGCCAGAACCGCCACAGGTAGGGCTGGGCCAGTTCTTCTTCGGTCGGTGCACCGATGGGAATCACCGTATACCAGCGGGCATCCATGGCGGCGGCGACCCGGCGAATGCTGCCCCCTTTACCGGCAGAGTCCCAGCCTTCAAACACGGCGACTAAGGCTCGCTGGGCAAACTGGGGTTGCCTCACCAGCAAATTCAGTTTGCCCTGGTAGTGCTCCAGCGCTTCCTTATACTCGGGTTTGGGCAGGGTCTGGGTCATGTCCAGGGTCGAGAGAATGTGCTGGTTATCAATGGGAGGCAGCAGCGGCGGCGCGGTGGAACGCCGTTCTTTGAAGGGATGGGATAACCGAGAGGTGATGGCCTCCAGCAGCACCTTACCGACAGTCAGGTTGCGGTACTTATGATCTGTACCTTCTACCACAATCCAGGGGGCCTCGGCGGTGCTGGTCTCCCGCAGGATATGCTCTGACACCTGGCAGTATTTGTCATACTGCTTGACCCGTTCCCAGTCCTGTTTGGTGACTCGCCAGCGGAGTTTAGGATCTTTCTCAAAGGCTTTCAGCCGCTTGCGCTGGGTTTTTTGGGTGACGTGGAACCAGAACTTGATGACCAGAGCTTTTTCTGCGGTCAGCATGTGCTCAAACTGCACAATCTGGTGGATGTGCTGGTCGAGCTGGGCAGGAATGACTTTGTCTGCCACGGAGTCTTCCACCATGTCGGTGTACCATGAGCCGAAAAAGACTCCGATTTTGCCCTTGGGGGGCAGTACCCGCCAGAACCGCCACATGTAAGGACGCTGCCGTTCTTCGTCGGTGGGGGGACCAAAGCCGTGGACCTGAATGTGGCGGGGGTCCATCCACTCGCTCAGGAGGTTGACGGTTTCGCTGCGACCGGCCCCATCGACTCCGCCCACCAGAATAATGACGGGAAATTTTGCCGCCTGAACCAGGTTGAACTGGGCTTCAATTAAGCTGGCTCTAAGTTCCGGAACCTCTTCTTTGTAGATCTTCTTATCAATTTTGTGGCCGATTTCTGCTGACTCGAACATAGGTGCCTCCGTTCGTTTGCATTTTATCGAAGGCATCGGAAAACGATCCGTTCAACGGCAACAGGGGCCGGACATTTGCCCGCCCCCTGACTGATTTCACCGAGATTAACTTAAACAGGCGGCCAGGTCCTGCTCTGGAGTAGTAATCGGCTTCAGTTGGTAGGTCTCGGACAGCAGTTTCACCACATTGGGCGACAGGAACGCGGGCAGGGTCGGCCCCAGGCGGATATCCTTAATACCCAGGTGCAGCAGGGTGAGCAGAATGGCGACGGCTTTTTGCTCGTACCAGGAAAGGACCATCGACAGGGGCAGGTCGTTGACATCCAGGTCGAAGGCATTGGCCAGGGCGATCGCAATTTGAATCGCCGAGTAGGCATCGTTGCACTGGCCTACATCCATCAGGCGGGGCAAACCGGCGATTTCTCCCAGGTTTTTGTCGAAGAAGCGGAACTTACCGCAGGCCAGGGTCAGCACGATGCAGTCGTCGGGCACCTGCTCCACAAATTCGGTGTAGTAAGACCGTCCGGGCTTAGCTCCGTCGCAGCCGCCCACCAGGAAGAAGTGGCGAATTTTGCCCTGCTTCACGGCATCCACAACGGTATCGGCTACGCTCAGCACCGCATTGTGGGCAAAGCCGACGTTGACCGTGTGGAGCGGTTCTTCCGTCTCAAATCCGGGCAGGTCCAGGGTTTTCTGAATCACGTCCTCGAAGTCAGGAATGCCGTCTTCCTGCCCTGGTAGATAGTTCAAATGGGGGAACCCGACCGGACCCAGCACGAACAGCTTGTCGCTGTAGGTGTCGTGGGGGGGCATCAGACAGTTGGTGGTGAGCACGATGGCACCGGGGAACCGGGCGAATTCCTTCGTCTGGTTCTGCCAGGCGGTGCCGTAGTGGCCGTAGAGGTGGGGGTAGCGCTGCTTTAGTTTAGGGTAGCCGTGGGCAGGCAGCAGTTCCCCGTGGGTGTAAACGGAAATTCCTTTACCCTCGGTCTGCTTCAGAATTGCTTCCAGTTGGCGAATGTCGTGGCCAGACACCAACAACGCTTTTCCAACCCTGGGGGTAATGGGCACGGCAGAGGGGGTGGGATGGCCGTAGGTGTGGGTGTGGCCGATGTCCACCAGTTCCATCACCCGCAGGTTGACCTCGCCCACCTCAAGGGCCAGCTTGACCCAGGCATCCAGCGTCAGGTCGTGGCGATTCAGAGCCTCTAAAGCCCGGTAGGTGAAGCGGTAAACGGCTTCGTCTTCCTGGCCCAGTTCGTAAGCATGGAAGGCGTAGGAGGCAACGCCCTTCAAGCCGTAAAGGACGGTCAGTTTGAGGGAAAAGACATCAACGGCATCAATCCCAATTTGGTTGAGAAACGTCAGGGCCACCGCTTCCCCCTGGTCGGCCAGGCTGTCGGCAAAGTTGGGGGTGTAGTCTGCGATCTCCGGCCAGGTTACGTCAGGCAGGAGCTTGCGCACCTCGGCTTTAAGCAGGTCACGATGGGCAATGGCGGCCTTCACATACTTCGTCAATCGTGCCGGGTCGAAGTTGACGTTGGTCAAGGTGGTAAACAGAGCCTCACCGGTAAAGACATCGGCCTGGTGAGTATTGATGCCAGCCGCCTTGGCCTGCAGTACCACCGGGGCTAACCCCCGCAGGCAGTAAACCAGTAAATCCTGCACGGCATTGACTTCAGGGCTCTTGCCACAGGCTCCAAATTGATGGCATCCATTACCGCTGGCGGTTTGTTCGCATTGTTCGCAAAACATAGTTATCACTCCGGTCTTTTGCTGTTCTGGAGCTACTCTATCCAGGGGCAGGGGGTCGCTTCCTTGACCTAAGTCAAGAAACTCAACTGAGAGTGATCAGTTTTTTGTGTAAGGGCCAATCAGCCGATCAACCAAGTTTTCTGCAAGCCCTGTAGGGCAGGCGTTTCGCCTGCTGAGCTGGGACAGGTAGAATGCCTATCCCCCAAGATGTTGACCTCCCGAGAACTCGACAGACCCAGTCTCTAGGGCCTGACCTTATCGGAGTAGCTGTAGGCTTCAAGGCCTAATTTCTCAGGCAACCCCTGGGCCACTGGATGCAGCATCGGAGTCACCATAATTTTGCGGGTCGCCTGGCGCTGGTGCCGCTTTTCGTAAAACGCCACCTTTTTAGCAAAGGTGTAAACATCGGCTTTACTCATGGAGGACTTAAGTTCGCAAATGATTAAATCCCCGTTTTTGATGATCAGATCCAGCTCCACCTGGTCAGGCCGACCAAACACCTCGCCAGCGTCGTCATACTCAGTAACGTTAAGGACTTCTACCCCAAACGACTGTTCCAAAATTCCTTTCAGCGCATCACGAAAAGACTGCTCTGAGGCAATGCCCCAGCGAGCCCCCAAAGCCCCTACAGTACTTTCGTGCTTTTGATGCAGACCCTTAATTTCTTGATAGACCTGGTCCAGATGGCGCTGATTTTCAGCCCACTTGCGGTCTTGCTCGTCCCACCGACGTTCATTGGCTGCCCATTTGATGGCTTGCTGCTCCCGGTCATATCTCAGCTCGGCCAGCACCCGGTCGAACCGGCTTTCGGTTTCAGCCCGATCAGCAAAGTAGCTGGATAAAGCATTTTGAAGCAGCTGCCGAACTTCTGGATCTTGTTGAACCAGGGTAGGCAGTTCTTCCTTAAGGCGACGTTTGAAGTCTGCGTCGGTCATAGCCGCAGGGAAATGAATTACCTCTAGCTTAATCCACGACACGAAATTGCCGATATGGCTTAAGCTCCTGTATGGTGCCACTGTGCCACCCAGTCAAGCCTATGCCTCAATCTCGAACTCCCTTTTCCGACCTGTTGAACTTTTTGGCAGATACCCCACTCTTCGAAGGGTTGCCCTCCGAGCAGTTGGCGGCCATTGCCCAACTTGCCCGCACCCGCACTTACGACAAAGGGGAAATCATTTTTCATCAGGGGGATGAGGGCAACGGCTTTTTTCTGGTGCAGGCCGGGCGCGTCAAAGTCTTCCAGCTTTCCGCCAGTGGGAGAGAGCAAATTCTCCATGTGTTTGGGGCCGGGGACCACTTTGCCGAAGTCCCCGTTTTCGATGGCAAACCCTTTCCCGCTTCCGCTGCTGCTCTGGAACCGACCGAAACCCTGTTTTTTCCACGGGAGTTGTTTTTGGCTTTGCTGGAGCAGCACCCTTCCCTGACCATCAACATGTTGAAGGGGTTTGCCCGCCATCTCCGGCGATTTTCGCAGCTGGTGGATAATCTTTCTTTGAAGGAAGTGCCAGGGCGACTGGCGGCCTATGTGCTGAGGCTGAGTGAGCAGGCCGATCAGGCCGATCAGGTAGAACTGGACCTCAACAAAGGACAGCTGGCGGCCCGGTTGGGCACCGTTCCCGAAACCCTCTCGCGGGTGCTCTACCGCCTCAGCCAGCAGGGTATTGTAGAGGTAGAAGGCTCTAAAGTCACGCTCCTTGACCGAGAGAAACTGCGAAAACTCATGGAGTGAACAGCCTGCGTAGGGGCATGATCGGCCCTATGATTGGCGGTAGGGCTGGGGCTTTACCGGCTATGACCCGTAACGGTTCATAAGATCTCCCAATAAATCCTCAAAGCTGCCGAATCGACCGAACTCTAGCTCCTCGAAATCATCCTGGGAAGGTGACTGAACGGGTCTGCGGCTCGGATCAGGATTCTGCCAATGGGGACCATAGCGGTCATACTGGCGACGTAGGGCCGGATTTGACAAGACTTCGTAGGCTTCATTGAGCCGCTTAAAGTTTTCAGCAGCCGCATCATCGGGGTTTAAGTCCGGATGATGACGACGTGCCAGCCGCCGGTAAGCCTGTTTAATCACTGGCAAACTGGCATTTTTAGCGACCCCTAAGATGGCGTAGTAATCTGTGTTTTCCGACGCTCTGGTCATCCTCTTGCTAACTCACTGGGGTGTTTTTTAATGAACTGGCCATCCTGTGGCTGACTCATTTCCCTGCTTTTGACTGGGCTTTCGTAAAGGTTTTGGTAGTTTTTGATGGGGATAAATGTGATTCCTCTGCTGGCCCGACGGGTTGTAGCACCGCCATCCGCAAGTGCTGACGATGGGCCAGGTCTAAATAGTAAGACTGGTGGGTTTGCCACTGTTTCCAGGCATGGTGACGGCTATCGGCCAGTAGGGCAAATAGGGTGGGCATTTGCCCCTTAGCATCAGCAATTATCCCAGAAATGAACTCCTCCAGCACGGTGCTGTCTTGCAGGTTGCCCAGAGTCTCTTGCATATCGCTCAGTCGTTCAATATCTGCATCGAGAACATTGCTATAGAGATTCGACACCAGCTTCAGCTGGTAGCGCACTCGTTTAACCTGTTTGCGCAAACTGTGTAAGTCAGGACCCCGCTCAGAAATGAGCTGATCCGTTGCGGTCACATCGAGACGAGTATTGACTTTGATGGCACCGCGACTCATTTTGGTGCCTACTAAAAAACCGGGATGTAACCACAGCTGGCTGACCAGTGGGCCAATGAGGTCTGGAACTGCCATGGTGGCAGGGAGCTGCCCTAACTCTCCATAGTTTGGGTCCTCAGTCCAGGCTTTTAGACCCTGCTTCATGGCTTGGTACTGCTTGCCTTTAAGAAGTTTTTTCACCCCTTTGTACGTTTTCTGCCGCTGCTGGTGCAGATGACTTAATACTTTGACGAGCAATTGCTGTTCGGTATCGGGCAGGTCAGGGCCATAGCGTTCACGCAGGGTTTCGGAGATGACGTCAAGATCCCGAAGGTTACCAAGTTGACGGGCCACCCCGGCCACTTTAGGTTCCCGACCTGCTTTTGGCAGTTTGACGGCTTTGTCGAATACCTGTAGCGCTGTACGCAGCCGCCGTAGGCCCACGCGCATCTGGTGTAGGTTTTCCGGGTCGGTATCTGCCAGCACTTTCTCTTCGTAGGAGATACTTTGCTGGAGGTACTTTGCGATGGCAACCTGCGCCAGTTCGCTCAAAGCGGAGTCTTTAGAGACTTTTGCCATAGATTCACCTCATCAAAGTCAACGCGCTGGTGCTGACAACACCCATGCCCTAATTCTATTTTAATCGGCTGGCCAAGAGGAAACCCCCAGCAGAAGCCAGGGGCACGTACCGTCTGAAATTTACCCGAGCAAATCAGTCTTAGATAACGATGGCCTCTGCAAGGTTATTTGTCCTGAGGGCTGCCGTGGTGCAAGCGACAGCTCACTCAACGACATGGGAGTAGTTGCATTCCGTCGCCTTTTTCTAAAAGGACTGAATGGGTTAAGGAGGGACTAAATTGTAGTCACCTAAAAGCTAGATTTAAATAGAGTTTTGTTTAAAGGGCAGAGCCGCCATGGTTGTATCCTCGCTAAAGATTCAGCTGTTTCTATAGGGGTTCTTTTCGCGAATCTGAATTGAGAAACCGAATTGAAATCGATTCCCATCGTTTCTGGCCGTTCAGGTGCCATGATTCCGGCTCTGGAATGCGGCAGAATCAATGATGTTTTGTCCTGGGGCAACTCAAGACTTCTGGCCATTTACGACATTTGGTCGCAGGAAATTGCCGTGACCTGTGAAACTAAATCCGGAGCCGAAAGGCATTGACCCGGTCATCAAACCTGAAGCCAGGTACGATTTCGCCCCGCTGCCCGTGCAGCACCCGACGGCAAAAATCCACCACAGTCGGGTTGTCTTGCACTTCTGTGAACAGGTTGTGAGCCCCACCCACCCCAACCCCGTCGGTAAAGTCTACATAAATAGGGCGATTACCATTTAAGCTTTTTACCGTGTTTCCCAGACCAGACGATTGGGATTAATCAAATCTGAGGCCTTCAGGACCAGATCTTCTTCGTTAATAGTGACGTATAAACGGGTACCGTATTCCACCTGGTCTATCCAGTATTTATGCAGTCGATTGTTTACATCTGCCTGGTGAAAAATGAGATTTTTGAACAGGCTAACGTTGGGAATGAAAATAGGCTCCCTGGCCACGCTTTCGAGCATAAAGTTGCCCAGGCTATGGGCCAGCAGGTTTAGGCTTGCCGGACATCGCCACATTTCTTCATAGGGGCGATTCAGCAGGTAGCTGCCGAGCTTATCCAGAGTCCTATCCAGGGCATTGGCCGATGCTTTAGCCGCCTGACGGGCACGGCGGTACTCATCCGTCACAAATCCGCCAGGGTTTGAGGGCCAGGAGAACAAAATCACATCCACATCGTAGAGTTGACTCAGTTGCCAACTGGTCTGCAGCCCTGACGCAAAGGTCTGGTTAAATCCGTGGATGAAGAAGACCCAGGTTTTTCGATAAGTGCCTGCCTGAATTCCCGCCAAGACTTCGTTAAACAGCTGTTTACTGGGAGGAACTGTGTCGGTTAAATCATTGGGTTCTGGCCTGAGGTCCACTGCCCACCGGTTTGTGGATGGATTATAGTCGGCAGTGGCCAAACGAATTTCATCAATTCCTGCTTTGTTGGGGGTTTCTTCAAAGAGGGTTTCGTCTGTAGCGTTAGGTTTGATGCTTCGGTTGGAGACCACTATAATCATGGCTTTTTTAAGGGGTTAGAGGTCTAGGAAAAGAGGACAGTCTGGGGGATGGGGTTGGGGTCTGAGCCTTGTGGGTCTGGGTTTGGGGTCCAGGCGGTGGTTGGGGGAGGGAAATTTGTGCATAAATAGGGGTGACCTTGACTGGGTTCAGCCCCATTGCGTGGTTTCTCTGACCCAAAGTTCTACTTTTGGACTTAGACGAGGTTTATTATCCTCTGCTGCTGTCTATTCTTATTGCTGTTATGACGCAGACTTTGCAAAATTCTACGCCCCGACATATTCTGGAGACTTTGCTGCCCTACCTGCGTACCGCCGGAGCCTATGCCAGACAAATTCAGCGGCAGATTCAGGCCCAACCGGATAAGGACGGCAAGGGGGACAACTTCTTTGCTTCGGCCCTGAGCGATGCGGATCTATCCATTCAGACCATGATGGAGGTGGTGCTGCTGGGGCTGTTCCCCCAGGTGCGGTTTTATGGGGAAGAGTATGAACAGACCTACAACACCAGGTATTTTCGGGCCATTGACCTGGGGGAGCAGGGCGATTACTTAATTGCCCTGGACCCGATCGATGGCACCCAGTTTTATCTGGATGGCCACAACAACTACCAAATTATCCTCAGCGTGCTGAATGCGGATGAATTTGAGGCCGTAATTGCCATTACACCGGGGCAGGATCGCTATTACTACACCCTGCGGGGGGAAGGAACCTTTAAAGGAGAACTCCACCAGGACTTGGATCAGTGCCAACCCATCGCCATTGAATCCCCCCAGAAAGCCATTTGTCTGGGATGGCACATGGGTGAAGTGGCTCCCCTGCTGCGGAATCGCTACACCGTTTTCCACACCAAGGCCGACTACGCCAAAGATAAGCCAATTCCCAACTTCAACGGTTTACTCAGCGGTGACCTGGCGGGGGCAGTACTGGCCAGAGGTCAGTTTATTGATGGCGCGGCCCTGGCCTTTATGGCCCAGGAAATGGGATACCTTGTCACCACCCTGGATGGCAATCCGCCGCCGCCCCTCCATGCCTGTAGTAATTACCAGCGACCGGGCATGCTGGTGGCAGCCTCTGCGGAAATCCACCAGGATTTAATGGAAGCTTGTCGAGTTGCTCAGGTGACGGAGCCGCAGTAAACCAAAAACGGGGTAAGGTCTGCACCCTACCCCGTTCTGCAAAATCTTGTTTTCTCGGTATCGCCCGGTCAACGATTAGCCCATGGTGGGAAGGGACCCATGACCAGGACGACCTGCGTAGCTGAGTGAACGCTTACCCTGGCCTAACCTGTAAGGCTAAGCATTGCCACGGCGCTTCAGAGCCGCGACCATTTGCTGGCGAACGGCTTTGGCCCACTGGTCAAACTCTACCTCAGCCCGGTTCAACTTCTGGGACGAGGCTCGACTTTGCTGCTTCATCTCCTGATTCATACCTTTTTCCTCAAAACAGTATTTAAACAAACAGAATTTTCATTGTTCCCTAATTATCCAGGGTCAGGGGTACCTTAGGCCAATATATCCAGGTAGGGATTTCTTTACCTGGTCGATCTGTTAGCCTACCCATTGCCCTCGGTGTACCCAGGGAACTGACTCAGCTTTATGGATGACGTTGGGGGCTTCAGCCTGGAGCGTCTGCACCCCACAAATTCTGGGAAAAGAGTGTTAAATGTTTCAGTTAACGGGTCAATCGACGGCAAAATGAAGCCAACGCTCATTCAATATTAGATATCCTATGCGACCGATTCGCACGTTTAACGTCACCCCGGCCCTGCCCCAACGTCTGGAAGCCCTTAGAGCGTTGGCCTACAATCTCCATTGGGACTGGGACTTTGAAACGGCAGATCTGTTCCGCCGCCTTGACGCCGACCTCTGGGAGTCAAGTCGCTTTAACCCGGTGCTCATGCTAGGTACCATCAGCCAGGACCGGCTGCAGGAGGTGGTAGAAGATGAGGGCTTTTTGGCCCAGATGGATCGCGCCGCCCAGCGTCTCGAAGACTATCTCCACGACCGCACCTGGTATAAGAAATACCGCAATGACCCGGTGCCGAAGGAATGCTATGCCTACTTTTCTATGGAGTTTGGCCTGACCTCCTGTATGCCGGTTTACTCAGGGGGGCTAGGGGTGCTGGCCGGAGACCATCTGAAATCGGCCAGCGACCTGGGGCTGCCCCTGGTGGGGGTGGGGCTGCTGTACCAGGAGGGTTATTTTGCCCAGTACCTCAATGCCGATGGCTGGCAGCAAGAGCGCTACCCCATCAACGACTTTTACAACATGCCCCTGCAGTTAGAGCGTCAGCCTGACGGGTCGGAGTTGCGCATTGGGATTGATTATCCCGGGCGCACGGTTTACGCCAGGGTGTGGCGAGTACAGGTGGGAACGGTGCCCCTGTATCTGCTGGATACCAACATCGAGCCTAACAACCAGTACGACCAGGATATTTGTGATCGCCTCTACGGCGGCGATATCGATGTGCGTATCCACCAGGAAATCATGCTGGGCATCGGCGGGGTAAAGATGCTGCAGGCATTGGGGTTGGCCCCCTCGGCCTACCACATGAATGAAGGCCACTCAGCCTTTATGGCCCTGGAACGCATGCGGATGTTGATGGATGAGCACGACCTGAGCTTTGAGGTGGCGTTTCAGGTCGCCCAGGCCAGCCAGATGTTCACCACCCACACGCCAGTGCCCGCGGGCATTGACCTATTCCCCGCCGATAAGGTGTTGCATTACCTGGGCCAATATCGAGACCGCTTTGCCCTCAGTGATGATGAATTTCTGGCCCTGGGCCGCACCGATACCGGCGATTTATCGGCCCCCTTCAGCATGGCGGTGCTGGCCATCAAAACCGCCACCTTTGTCAACGGGGTGAGCAAACTCCATGCCCAGGTATCTCGGGAAATGTTTGGCAACCTGTGGCGGGAACTGCCCCTCAGCGAAGTGCCCATCCACGCCATTACCAACGGGGTGCATGGCCGCAGTTGCGTAGCAAAATCTACCCAGGAACTGTATGACCGCTATCTGGGGCCAAAGTGGTCCCAGGCCCGTCCAGAAGCTTCCCTGTGGGAGCGGGTATATGCCATTCCTGACGAAGAACTCTGGCGCAACCATGAACTGTGCCGGTCTCAGCTGGTGATGGCGGTGCGAGAGCGCCTGACCCACAGCCTGATGGAGCGGGGAGCCTCGGCCCATGAACTAATGGAAGCTCGGGAGGTGCTGGACCCCTTTGTATTGACCATTGGCTTTGCCCGCCGGTTTGCGACCTACAAACGGGCTACCCTGTTTTTGCACGATGTAGAACGCATTCGTAACCTCATTCAGGGTAACGGCGACGGTCGCCGGATCCAGTTTGTCATAGCCGGAAAGGCTCACCCCAAAGATATCCCCGGTAAAGAACTGATCCGTAAAATCATCCACTTCACCCGGGATCAAGGGCTCAGTCGCTCCATTGTGTTTGTGCCCAACTACGACATCCATGTCTCACGGGACATGGTGGCGGGCTGCGATATCTGGCTGAACAACCCCCGTCGCCCCAGGGAAGCTTCTGGCACCAGCGGCATGAAAGCGGCCATGAATGGATTGCCTAACCTGAGCGTGCTAGACGGCTGGTGGGATGAAGCCGACTACATCCGCACCGGCTGGCCCATCGGTCACGGCGAAAACTACGACGATCCTGACTATCAGGACGATGTAGAGGCCAATACCCTCTACGACATTTTGGAAAAAGAAGTCGTTCCGCTTTTCTATGAGCGGGATAAAGACGGCATCCCCCGGGGATGGGTGGCCAAAATGAAAGACGCCATCTACCTCAACACCCCCATGTTCAATACCGCCCGCATGGTCAAAGACTATGCCCAGCGAGGTTATTTTGCCGCCAGCGATCGGGCTCAGGTGCTGGCTTCTAATCAGTTCGGGCCGGGCAAAGAACTGGCCGAGTGGGAATCTCGCCTGCTGGATCACTGGTATGGCATGCGGTTTGAAGAAATCACCCTCTCTGAGACCCAGGATCTGCGGGTGAATCAGGTGATTCAGGTGACCGCCCAGGTGCAGCTTGGGGCTCTTACCCCCGATGATATCCAGGTTGAATTGTATCAGGGTACCGTCGGGGTTGACGGAGAAATTCACACTGGCATTGCTACCCCCATGCAATATCACGGCAAAGACGACCAGGGTAGAACGATCTACCGGGTTGAGGTCTGTTACGGGGCTAGCGGTCTCCAGGGGTTGTCTTTGCGAATTTTGCCCAGTCACCGCTACCTCAATAGCCCCTACGATCCAAAGCTGATTCTATGGGCTAACCCAGAGGAAGTGACCATCGCCGAAAAGCCTGCTTCCTTCGAGCAAGATTCCCCACCGGTGATGATCGTATAATGGCCCTAAGCTAGATGCCCTAACCTGCTGCAGGGGTGGGCAAAGGTTCGTGATCTGGCCTATTCAGGTAACAAAAAAACAGCTTTTGGTGCATCTCCATAATTTTTAGTTAGCTTAGACAAGATCCTTCTCCATCTCGGTTTCAAGGAAATATCCCAGCCTTTGGGGGCTTTCCAGGTTGCGCCAGATCAGTCCAGAAATATGCCAGACTAGCGTTTCTGCCCACAATGACCGAAAAATCTCCCCTTTCGGAATTTAATTTTGGCCCCGGTTCCCAGGAGCTAACTCCTTTTGATGTCGCCAGTCTTCTGCAGGAATATGCCGACGGACGACGTAAATTTAACCAAATCGATTTAAAGAACGTTAACCTCTCCGATGCCCACCTGCCCTACATCCAGCTTGAAGAGTCGCTGCTGCAGAAGGTTGATTTAAGAAACGCCATTCTGGCCGGGGCCTGTTTGAATCACATCGATTTATCTCTGGCCAATTTGACCCGCACCAATCTCATTGCGGCAGATTTGATTCGGGCAAAATTAGCCGGGGCCAACCTGACCGGTGCCTTCTTGAGCGGGGCCAACCTGAGTGGGGCCAACCTGCGCAAGACAAACCTGACCGACTGTACCCTGGCCGGGGCCAACCTGAGCGGGGTCGATTTTTCTGGTGCTATCCTCAAAAACGCCAACATGGCCGGGGCGTCCCTCAGGGGTGCTAACCTCAGCGCCGTAGATCTCAACGATTTCGATCTGTCTGAGTTAAACCTGGAAGGGTGTATTTTGCCCGCCGACCACACCGGAGCTTCTTGGACGGCTCTGCGTCCGGGGGAGGTTTCCCAGGGCCACGACACAACCACTGCGCCAGACCTCAGCCAGGATCTGACCGAAGAGTCTCGCCCCCTCGATGCCTTTGACGGTAGCTACGAAGAGTTGATTCAAGACTTAGCCGAAGCCGCTGACTGGGGCGAAGGGATTTATGCAAACGCTGCCGGGCTGCAAGCCCCCAATGGTTTCTCTCCCACTGGCTCAGCGGATGAACCTACCTTTGCCAGCGGGTCTCCCTTTGGCTCGACGGTTACCAGTGCCGCTGCGGCTGGAGATGAACCCGATGGAGAAGACGGGCTCAACCCCTTTGTCGAGACCGATCAAACCAGTGGGACCGAAGACTCCGACCCTCTCTCAGATGCCTTATCGCTGATTCCCCTCGATGATGCCGAAGCCACCGTCCTTGAAGGGCCGCTTACCGGTTTCAATACGTCAGACTTAACGTCAGACTTATCCCCGTCCAGCCAGCCATCAGACCAGGCAGAAAGCCCCATTATCCTGGGTGCTCCGGTAGGTTCTCCAGAGCCCATGGTCAGAGATGCTGCTGAACCGGGGTACCCTCGTTCTGATGCTGAGCAAGCCTCCCAGGGTCTAGAGGCAAAACCAGGGGCAGCAGCCAGCCAGGGGCAGCAGGGGCAAGATCTCAACCCAGCCCCCGAGTCATCAGCCGATGCCAGCCCCAGCGCCCCCCCGTCTTCCCTCGCTGACAAGCATAAAGCCTCCCCCGCAGAAACCGTACTCCCGAACAAGGATGATGGCTTCAGGGGGAAAGCCGGCCCCAGGGGCACCGCTGAAGGCCAGATGTTGTCCACCGAACGACAGGCGCTGCGCCAAACCCATCACCAGGAAGAGGTGATCAAGACGATTCAGTCAGCCCTGAACCGCAGAACCCATTATTCTCTGCGGCGAAAACTGCTAGAAATCTACGGCAAGCGGTGTGTTATTACCGACAGCAATATTCTGCCTCTGCTCGAAACGGTGCTGATCGACGGCAGCAATAGTGATGTAGCCGATCATCCTGCCAATGGTCTGGTATTAAGGAAAGACGTCAAAATCTTATACAACCTCTACTTAATTGCAATTAACCCCAGCGACTACACCGTCATGCTGGCTCCCAGTCTGCGTCGCAGCAGCTATGGATACCTGGAAGGACGAAAAATTAACCTGCCGAAGCAGGCCATTTATCATCCCAACCGTCAGTTTTTGCAGGCTCACCTGGACCAGTGCAAATGGCTCGACTATGGAGCTGATGTAGCCACTGATGTAGACGCGTTAGCCGGGGCTGCCGGATTTGCCGAGGCCGAACCTGACCATAACGGAAGCTTGATCAGCAAACTTGCCCTGGCGGTAGGAGGGCTGGTGGTGGGTAGTTTGCTGACCAGCCTCCTGTGGACCCAAATGCCGTCGCCATCTATCGCTGATCGACCCACCGCTGACTCTGCCAACCCAGATCAGATGAACCAGGACGATGACCCGGTCATACCCGTAGGTCTAGTGGATCCAGAAAACCGTGTGAGTCTTCAGCTGGGGCCTTTACTGTATCCCATGGGGGGCGTGATCTACGCCGAAAGTGCTTACCTGTCAGTGGCGCATCTCCAAGCGGCAGGGGTGATCAGTGGTCTAGACGGAGCTGATGTGATCAAAACTGAGGACGGGCAGCGGTTCGTAAAGGCCGCCTACGTCAGCGATGCAGGCCTGGAGGTTAGCTGGGACGCCGAGACCCGTCAGATTTCCTTAGACTGCTGCAGTAACCCCGAAATTGAACCCATTAATATTGCGGCAGCGGGTCAAAATATAGCCGAACCGGGGTTGATTATTGAAGGTAGTGCTTTTGCTCCGGTAGAAGCGCTGGAAAGGTTAATCATTGCCCCGGTACAGGTGCCCTACGAATATTTTGTCGGGGTCGAGCAATCATTTTATATTAAGTCGAATGGGCTTAAAGCCATCGGCATTGATGTCAGTTGGAATGCTGATACCCGCACCCTAATGCTGGAGCGATAGCCCCTATCCGCTTTTTGCTGGGCATATTAACTAACAAGGCATACTAACTAATAATTAGTAATGACAGGATTGGTATCTCCCCAAGATTCTCCAGCCGGCCCCATGTTCGGACTTGCCTTAGTCTGAACGCCTCGACCCCTGCGGATGGGAGCTATCGGTTGGGTCCTGACAACTAGCCTCTACCCACAAACCAGTAGCTTTAAGACCATGACTTTACTCCCAAGCCTTCATCAAAAAGCCAGCAGCTTAGAGACCATGACTGTAGTGATTTTTGCCCTTAACGGCGACTTAACCCTTAACAGCGACCAAGACACGCTGGAAATGATTAAGCGCCATGTTAAGGCCAAAACCCAAACGATTCTGCTCGATATGAAGGATATTGGCTTTGTAGATAGTGCCGGTTTGGCCCTGTTGATTCAGCTCTGTAAATTCAGCATGAGCCTGGGTATGCGGTTAGCCCTATGCTCGATTTCAGAGCAAATGAATCAACTTCTGCTGCTGACCTCAACGGGGAGTTTGTTCGAAATCTTTGACAGCCAGGAGAGCTTCTATCATGAGTGGATACAGGACTTTCCCATTGATGCAACCCTGCCGCCGCTGGACAGCCTGCCCGTGGTAGAGGTCACGACAGAATAGGGCATGGTCCTGGCCGTGACTTAGCCCTTGACCAAGTCCAGCAGTGGAGTTTTGCCCAGGGAAAGCTACAGATTTCGATCTGGACTTGGTCTAGATGCAGAGATGCAGCTCACCCTAAAAGGTTTCTCCCACATTGACGACAAGCTGGCGCTGGCCATCTGTCAAAATGACCCGATCACGATCTAACTCGGCCAACGTTAAATTGCTCTGCCGAATTGGCTCCCCCACCCGCACTGAGTAAGAACTATCCTGGGTTTTAATCAACGCCGCACCGAAGTGGTTGGTTTGCACCACCCCCAACAGGGAGTGGAGCCCCCGGTGGTGAGCATCGAGGGGATAGGTAGCAGTTCCGCTTTGGGGCAGTTCAGGTAACGGTTGAGCCTCCGGTGATAAGAAATCCATTTGAGGCGGCGGTGGCACCTCAAGAACACCGTGAAATTGGGGGGCAAAATTGGCCCAGTCATGGGCGGGGGGCAAAACTGCCTGACTCGCAGCAACCGTAGATGGAGATGACGCTAAGGGCACATTAGGGAGAGCTGCCGACGATGCTGTAGAGTCTGGCATCGGTGAAAAATAGAATCTGTCTACCATCAACCAGCCAGCTGTGCCCGGCGTCGATTCATTGGTTTCGGCGGCAGCGAAATAATAGCGATCCATAAACGTAAGCCGGGGCTGGGGCTGGGGGCTACTGGGAGGAGCAGGGGGGGGACTGACCAAAAGGTTAGGCATCGAACCATCGCTAACGCCCGTGAACCGCCATGGATGGGCTTGCACCAGGAGTGTTTCGTTCAACCCCAGGGGGTGAACCGTCAGCGGAGACGACGGAGTGGAATGGGCCTGACTGAAAAATAGGGTCGTTATAACTCCCAACCAGGCCCCAATCAGGAGTTGAGCATGGCCCTTAACCTGCTGAACCAGGCGGTCACCCAACGACGGAGGGGGAGGCTGGGGCAATGCCGGGGAAGCATCCAGGGTAAAAACTGACTCGGGTTCAACCCGAACGATACCTGAAGCAGGGTGATCAGACGCATCATCTGGATGTTCAGGGGTTTGATGCTGATTGTCTTGCATGTGCGGTTAACTGTCTTTTTTAGAGAGAAACATAGGCGGAAGGTGTGAGGAATTAACCTGGGTTGAAACGGGGCACGATTCATAGCCTAAGTTATGCTAAATCTGGCCCGGGACCTATCGTTTTCTTGTCAGCAAAACTCCACTTATAGCCTTCGAGCAAAGTTTAATGGGTTTAAGCTAATTTCTAAAGCGAGAACGACGCCAGTTGAACCAGTTCTCGGACCAGTCTCGTCGCCAGCTACCAGGACGCCAGCGGTTTTGTTGCCAGGCATAGCTGAGACCTTCTAACACTTCTATAGAAGTCATTGAAAGATTATGAGCTTTATTCATTTGTTGAATGGAAACCCGCTGATGGGAAAGTAATGCCAAGAGTTGGGCGAAGTCGGCACCGTTAGGCGCCGCAACTTGAGCTCCCAGTACCGACCCATTTCGATGAATAATACAGCGATAAATCCCTGTGATCCGGTCATCTAAATGTAATTTTGGAATTTGATCACCAGAAATCTGAAAGACCTGAGCGGCATCTCCGTAGTATTTCAGCGCCTGTTGAGCGGTCATGCCGAAGCGGGCAAATTCTGGAACTGTGGGAAGTTTGCCCGTACGATGCCACTGCTGAAGACGTCGCCAGGGTAGATACAGAGCGTTTTGCAAAGCCACCTGACCGTCTTGGTGATCGGTATGGTCGGCCCAATATCCCCCCAGGCAGGGGCCAAAGGCAAAGCAGCGGGGTCGGGTGGTCTTGAGCTGGTCATCCACGGCAATGGCGGTGCTGCTGGCCTGCAAATGAATACGATTAAGATTTAGCTCTTCTACCTGGGGTCGTTGGGCTACTGCAACCAGTAAATGGGGAATTTGGAGCCGCTCTCCAGACGAAAACTGGAGGGCAAATTCGCCATCATAGGAGACAGAATCTAATGAGGCACCGAGCCGCAGGTCTACCCCTGCTGCCATCAGCAGGCTTTCTACAAAGCGCGAGATATCAAGGTCTTCGGTGGGCAGCAGTTGCTCCCCTCGGCTGATTAGCGTAGTTTTGGTTCCCATCAGGGCCAGCCCTTGAGCCAGGGCAATGGCGTCGGGGCTACGTCCAAAAATTGCCAGCTTTTGTGGAGGCAATTCGAGATCCAGCCAGGTGTCGGGGGTGAGCACCGGAGTCTCGGCCAGGCCAGGAATTGACGGCATCTTGACCTGAGTTGGAGGACTCAGCAGATAGCTCCGACCGGCCAAGCGACGGGAAGCAGTGGCTAGGGCAAAGCGGGGTTTGGGAATGAACTGACCGGATTCTAAAACAACATCTACCCCTGCTGCTGCCAGAGCCTCTAGAGCCAGATGTGGATAGGCGACATCGGCAGCCAGGGTAACCTTGTGCCGCAGGGCTGACCAGACCTGGGGAGTAATGGGAGGCGGTATGCCCGGCAAAAAGGCTTGCTGGTGGTTTTGGCTGAACCGGGCCAGAACTTCTAAACTAACCTGACGCCGGATCTGGCGATCTACTGCTTCAGGAGCCTCAACCAGAACGACCCGTGCTCCCTGCCGGGCGGCGCTCATAGCCACTTTACGCGCCTGCATCGTTCCCCCAATGATGACTCCATCGTAGTCGATGGTCATAGTGCCCTCGTCTAAATCCCCCATGAGTGTAGCGCTTGAGGCAGGGGAATTTGTGCTCTTAGGTCAGGCGATGAGCCGTCTGGCAATAAGTTAAAAGTACGCCATCGAAACCGTCATCCAAATTGCGGATTGGCCATTCCCTTGCAGTCACTAAAAAATGAGAATTTAACAACATCCAATTTTTGTAGGGCAGGCATTCTGCCTGCTGTTGGACAGTCGAGACGGCTATCCCACGTTCAGTAGATTACAAACATGCTCTTTTGCCGAGATCCAGCCCACTCTGCGAGAAGCCGCTCCGCGTCTACACCCTAAATCCCTCTCCCAATGTGGGAGAGGGACTTTGAAGCACTTCTGGCTCCCCACTCTTCGAGAAGCAAGCTACGCCCTCCTGGGAGAGGGGCTGGGGGTGTAGCTTGCTTCCCGCAGGGTGGGCTGCGGAGTCTTTGCGATCTACTGATGGTGGCTAATCCGGGCTTTGCTGGCGGCTGACCCTGGCCAAAATACTATGGAGCAATACATGCTGCATAACTTATGAACTGGAATACTACTCTAAGAGTTACGAAAGAAAAAGTCCTATGATGCCGAAGCAATCATAGGACCTGAAAGCTAATGCTAGAAAGAGAGTTAACTAGAAAGGGCCTTGCGGGTGGCTAACCCGGCAGCTAGCAAAGAAATGCCACTAAATAAAAGGCTAATGCCAACGTAAAGCCCAATGAGCCACAGGGCGCTGGAAGGCCAGCTATTTAGCACCAGAATTCCCAGGATGAGGGTGATAACGCCGTTGAGTACCATCAGCCAGGACATGCTGTTGCCAACACGGTTTGTGAAAGCCATGATGATAGTGAAAATGCCTTCAGCAAGGAATAGAATACCGAAGGCCAGGGTTAGGGCAACAGCAGCAGATGCCAGGTTAAAGAGGATGTAGAGCCCGGCGATGGCATAGAAAATGCCTACAATCAGGGTTAGCCAGAATCCTCTCACTGGCTTTGATCGAAAGGATTGAACCACCATGACCACCCCGCTGATCAGGGCAAGCCACCCGATGGTAGCGGTAAAAAAGGCCGTACCTAAAGTCGGCATGATGATGGCCAGAATACCCAGAACAATTAAAGCAATACTAAAGCCAATGACCCAGCCTGTTGACTGTTTCAGTTCAGTGTTATGTTGAAGCTCAGTAGTCATATTCTAAACCTCGTTTTTAGGTGAGCTTTTGATACAGATATACCAAGTCCAGATCGAGATCTGTAGTTTTCTCTAAGGAATGGGGATGCAATAACGTGGGATAGCCGTCTCGGCTGTCCAAGAGCAGGCGGGATACCTGCCCTACAAAAATTGGATGTTATAAAATCCTCATTCCTAACGTAAAATTTCACTTCTGGACTTGAACAGGGTTGATAGCGGTTCTCAGTTTAGTAAAGTACGAACTGGATGAGCTTGGGATCTCCTTAGTTTCTGGATGTTGAAGTTTCAACTTTTTCTCCCTTAATTAGACGCTTCTTGCGGCTTCCCGGAGGGTAGGGAGGCAAGGGGGCTCTTTGAGGGGTACTTCATTCGAGTGAGAGCCGCTATATAAAACTACTTTCTAGCAAAAGGCCGGTGTTTGTCAAAGTTTTAGGCTATTTGAGTTAAGAATTGTCCGATAGGGAGAAACTTGCTATTAAATATACCAAGTCCAGCTCGAAATCTGTAGTTTTCCCTGAGGAAAAACTCCACTTCTGGACTTGGGCAAGGTTTAAATTTTGGCAAGGTTTAAATCTTAACTTTGTGGCAACTGTTACCTTAAACTTTATCCAGATTGAAAAGGGGAGTTTTGCCTTCAATCCTAGGATAGCTTCTCAAAAGCCTCAGTTTCCTTTCTGAGAGGAATTCAAGTGTCTTGGCTGAGTAGTATGGACGATGCAATTCGGGCACATAGAGATGAGCCAAATTTTGGGTGAAGACCTAAATGAAGGTTAATGAAAGAGGGCCGTGCCAGTGATCTGATACCTCTTTTCTCTGCAAGGGAAAGGCTAATCAGGGACCGATGTCATAGCCAAAGCAATAGCTCGGTAGCCCTTTCGACCCGGTAATTAAGCGAAACAAATCCCCTGAAGTGGGATAGGCCTGCACTTCTTTTTGGCTGAGGCCAACGGAGGCGGAGGTAATATACAACTCGTTCAAGTTGGCCCCTCCAAAGGTGACGCTGGTGGGACGAGGAACAGGCATTTTGACCCGAAATAGCTCTTGACCGGTGGGGTCAAAGCAGGCGATGGCCCATCCATCCCACAGGGCTGACCAGATGTTGCCCTGGGTGTCGATGGTGAGACCATCTGGTTCTACGGACTCCTGGCCGAGATCTACCAGAACTCGACGATTGGTGATGGTGCCTGAGTTGCCATGGAAGTCATAGGCAAAGATTTTGTGCTGGAAGGAGTCTGTCAAATAAAAGGTCGTTCCATCAGGGCTCCAGCCCAGGCCGTTGGAAATGGTCAGTCCGGTTTCCATAATTTCCACCGAGCCATCGGGGTCATAGCGGTAGAGGGCGGCTTGCTCTGGAGTATCGCTAACGGTGCCAATCCAGAAGCGCCCCTGGGGGTCGCATTTGCCATCGTTACAGCGGGTATCAACCCGGCTGGAAAGATCAAGCTGCACCAGGGGCTGAATGGTGCCGGTGAGAAGATCGAGTGCGGCCAGGCTCTCTTTCAGGGCGATGATCAGGTGACCCGGGGAAGTGGTCAGCGCGATCGCGCTGACCACTTCCCCGGTGTCGAAGTAGCGGTTTTGCCCGGTGGCGGGTTCGAACCGGTGAAGCCGATGGTTATAGACATCGACCCAGAACAGCTTTTGGTCAACGGCATCCCACACCGGGCCTTCTCCCAGGCGGGCGCGGGCGTCGAGGATGTTTTGGGGCGGGTGGGTTGGGGAATGGAGACTCATAGCAATAATTGTAAACTTACGGGCAAAGGGATCCTCGGCAGGATCTCCCCAGTGGCTGGTGGTCAGGGCCTCTGGGGGTAGCCCCCCTTAGCAAAGGGGGCAGTTTGAGGACTGCGACCTCATCGACGGGACGAGGTCAGCTCACCGGGAGCCATGGTGTCGAGGATTATCTCCGGGGTCACGAACCCCAGAGCTTGAATGATGCGGGCAATGCAGCCGGTCCACCCGGTCTGGTGACTCGCCCCAATGCCCGCCCCATTGTCACCGTGGAAGTATTCATAAAACAGAATCAAATCCTGCCAGTGGGGGTCGGTCTGGAACTTTTCGGTCCCACCGTACACCGGGCGGCAACCGGATTCATCCTTTAGAAAAATGCGAACCAGCCGTTCGCTAATGCCCTGGGCAACTTCGTAGAGGGTCTTCTGGTCCCCAGAACCGGTGGGATATTCCACTTTGAAAGCGTCGCCGTAGTAGCTGTAGAGCTGCAGGAGTGATTGCAACAGCAGCAGATTCACCGGCATCCAGATTGGCCCCCGCCAGTTGGAGTTACCGCCAAACATGCCGGAGGTGGAATCTCCGGGTACATAGCCTACCTTATAGTTCTGCCCATCGTGGTGGAACACATAGGGATGATCCAGGTGGTAACGGGATAGGGAACGAATGCCGTAGTCGCTGAGGAATTCTGACTCATCTAGCATTCTCGCCAGCACTCGCCGCAGCTTGGTTTCGTTGAGGACGGAGAGCATCATGCGCCGGCGCTGCCCCGAAGGTTGGGGCAACTGGATGTTGCTCATCAATTCGTCATGCTGCTCGACGAACTTTTGGGCCTCTCGCTTAAACCGGGGTAGTTTGTCGAAGGCTTCGCTGGGGAAGACTGCCACCGCCATGAGGGAGAGCAAGCCCACCAGCGATCGGACCTTCAGCCGGGTGGCCTCGCCATTGGGGAAGCGCAGCACGTCGTAGAAAAAGCCGTCTTCCTCATCCCACAGTTCGTCATTGTGGTCGCCGATGCGGTCCATGGCCCCGGCAATCCACATGGTGTGCTCGAAAAACTTGATGGCGAAGTCTTCGTAGAGGGGGTCATGCAGGGCCAACTCAATGGCAATCTGCAGCATGCGCTGACTGAAGAACACCATCCAGGCGGTGCCGTCGGCCTGCTCCAGATAGCCCCCGGTGGGTAGGGGAGAGCTGCGGTCAAACACGCCAATGTTGTCCAGGCCGAGGAAGCCCCCCTGAAACAGGTTGTTGCCGCCCTTATCCTTACGGTTGACCCACCAGGTAAAGTTAATCACCAGCTTAGAGAAGGCATATTTAAGGAAGTCAATGTCGCCTTTACCCTGGTTGCGCTCGCGATCGCGCACATAAATTTCCCAGGTGGCAAAGGCATGGACGGGCGGGTTCACATCCCCAAAGTTCCACTCATAGGCAGGAATTTGCCCGTTGGGGTGGAGGTAGTCTTCCCGCAGCATCAGCATCAGCTGATCTTTGGCAAAGTCAGGGTCAACCAGGCTGATGGGGATGACGTGAAAAGCCAGATCCCAGGCCGCATACCAGGGATACTCCCACTTGTCGGGCATGGAGATAATGTCGTCATTCTGCATGTGGAACCAGTCGCGGTTACGTACAGGGTTGCATTGATCTACCGGAGTCCACGGAGTGACGCCCCGCTCCCGCAGCCAGAGATTCAGGTCGTAGTAGAAATATTGCTTGGTCCACATCATCCCCGCCAGGGCCTGCCGCATTACGTTAGTTCGGTCAGGATCGGCCATCACCGCAGGGGGAATGACCGTGGCATAGAACTCATCCGCTTCCTGCTGACGAGCGGCAAAGTTCTGGTCGAAGTAATCGCCGAAGGGATTGCCCACCTGGTCAGGATCATTTTTGGTCAGACGCAGATTGATGGTGACAGTTTCTCCAGCCCCCACCATCAGCTGGTAATGGGGAGAAACTTTGGTGCCGACCTTTGCGGGATTGACCGCATCCTGCTTGCCCTGGACGACGTAGCTGTTAATGCCGTCTTTAACGTAGGGACTTTCGTTGGGTTCTGCGAACAGCAGTTCCTGGTTAGTTTCATTTTCGGTGAACAGCAGGGGTACCCCGGCATCGCAGTAAAAGTAGTAGTCCTGCACGTACTGAATCAGGTCGGGATTATTGACATGGGCATGCACAATAGCGCAATCCGTCCCGGCTATCTGGGTCAAGGATGACTTTGGCCCCGACTCAAGCCAGGACCAGGTGTTGCGGAACCACAGGGTGGGCAGCACATGCAGGGGAGCCGCTGCCGGCCCCCGGTTGGCGACGGTGATTTTAATCAGGACATCCTCGGCGTCAGCCTTAGCATATTCGACAAACACATCAAAGTAGCGGTTTTCGTCGAAGATGCCCGTATCCAGTAGCTCATATTCCAGGGCGTAGCGGTCCCGCTGGCGGTTGGTTTCTACCAGGTCCTTGTAGGGGAATTCTGCCTGGGGATATTTGTAGAGGTACTTCATGTAGGAGTGGGTGGGGGTGCTATCCAGGTAGAAGTAGTACTCCTTCACATCTTCCCCATGGTTGCCCTCGCTGTTGGTAAGGCCAAATAACCGCTCTTTGAGGATGGGGTCGTTGCCGTTCCACAGGGCCAGGGCAAAGCACAGCAGATTGCAGCTATCGGTAATGCCGCCGAGACCATCTTCCCCCCAGCGGTAGGCGCGAGATCGGGCCTGCTCATGGGGAAAGTAACTCCAGGCATTGCCGTCGTCGCTGTAGTCTTCTCGCACCGTGCCCCACTGGCGTTCGCTCAGATAGGGTCCCCATTTATACCAATCGACATGGCCCTCACGAGCCTGCTCAAGCCGATAAAATTCTGCAGTCATACATGCCTCATGGGTTTGAGTTTTGAGTTGAGTTTTGAGTTTTGAGTTTTGAGTTGAGTTTTGAGTTTTGAGTTGAGTTTTGAGTTTTGAGTTTTTGCCTATCTCCTTTCCCCCTACCTATCTTCTACCCCCCCTGCCCTTCCCTCTCTCCCCCCTCTCCCTCTCTCCCCCCTCTCCCTCTCTCCCCCTCTCCCTCTCTCTCTCCCTCTCTCCCTCGCTCCCTTTCTCTCTCCCTCCTACGCCGACCAGGGTTTCCGAAAATCCGCATACAGGGTCAACCCGCCATCGATGTAAAGGGTCTGCCCGGTAATGTAAGCGGCTTCGTCGGAGGCCAGAAACGCCGTTGCTGCCGCCATTTCTTCTGAAGTGCCTGGACGGCCCATGGGAATGTGGCTTTCCACAACGGCTTTTTTATCGGGATCATCTACCCAATCTTCGTTGATGGGGGTGACGGTGGCACCGGGTGCGATCGCATTCACCCGAATCTTTTGGGCGGCATATTCCAGGGCGAGAGTTTTGGTCAGGTTGCCCATGCCCCCCTTACTCATGGAGTAGCTCAGGTACTGGGGCCGGGGAATAATTTCGTGCACGCTGGAAATGTTGATAATGGTGCCCGTCTGATCCTGCTCTAGCCATCGCTGAATGGCTTCGCGGGCGTAGAGGTAGGGGCCTCGCAGATTTACCGCCAGCACCTGATCTAGCTTTTCGGTGGGCATTTTGTGGGAGGCATACTCGGACTGAATGCCCGCATTGTTAACCAGAATATCCAGACTGCCGAAGGTATCAAAAACAGACCGGCAGACATTACGCACATCCTCCTCTTTAGAGGCATCCCCCTGCACAGACAGGGTCTTAACACTGCCATGTCCAGCTGCTTTGGCCTGTTTGAGGGCTTCAGATTCGGTGGTTTTAGCCCCCTCTAAATCTTTGCGGTAGTTGACGGCAATGTTGCACCCTTCTGCCGCCAGGCGAATGGCAATGGCCTGGCCAATACCAGAGCTAGCCCCAGTAATGAGGGCGGTTTTACCTGCCAGTCCTTTCATCATAGTTTTCTCCGTGGGGTTTAAATCAGGGGAATATTCCAGGTCCGGCCCAAAATCTGCGGCTTTCTCTAGGACAAAACTCCACTTCTAAACCAGGACAAGGTTTATCCTCCGGGTAAATCCTAAAATTAGCGCTCATGGGGCAAAACCCTCTTTTTGGAGATATTTTTTGGAGATATCCCAAGTCCAATTCGCTACCGACGGCTGTGGATTATCTCTGAGGCAAAACTCTGTGTATGGACTTGGACAAGGTTTAATTAAGTATCTTAGCCGGTTCGGCCTAGGGCCCGATGTAGTCTGCCTCACTCACCTCCCCCCCTGGGTTGATAATCCTTCAAGATTAGACAGTAGCCGCTAAAGATAAAAAAGTGATATGAGATACAAAACTTTGCCTAAGGAAAATTCTGGGAAAGAAAATACCCCCATTACGGGGGTTGACCTGTTTCCGACCTTTATTAACCTGTTCAATGCCAATGTCCAAAAGCTCAACCTGCAGGATAGGGCTACCGGTGTGGTTGGCTCGATGGAAGCCCTTCCCTTTCAACCTGAAGAACTCGATTTAATCTGGCCAGAGGGAGCCATCTACAACATCGGGTTTTAACGGGGTCTTAACGAATGGCGTCAGTTTTTAAGACCGGGAGGCTACATCGTTGCCTCAGAGGCTTCCTGGTTCACCGAAGAGCGCCCCGCCGAAATCGACACCTTCTGGAATCGGGAATATCCAGAAATAGATACCATCGCCAGTAAGGTTATGTGTTCTACATTGGCAAGAAGATTTAGTACCTGATCGAGGTTCTGGTCTGACGTAAGCCGTGCGCTCCAAACCAGGCAGAACGTCGAACCATCGCGGGGTCAGCCTGAGGCCGTAAGCATACCCTGCAGGACCTCAAACTTTGGGAAGGTTCCATGGGGTTGCCCCTGGTATGCCCCTATCTCTGTAAAGTTTTCATGAAACTTAAGGTTTACTTCACCTATTCATCCTGAATTTCACTTAGAAAGTGGGAACTATGGGAGTGGATAGGCCACACATGAGGCTGATCTAACGTTAAAGTCTCCAGCTTTTATACAGAAACCCACTTTCTAGTTGAAAAGCTTATAACTGACCGCCCTATACAGAAGCAGCTCCCGACCTCCTGGCCGGGAGTTGCTGTTTGGGCCAGTATTCCAGTTCATAAGTTATGCAACAGGTATGGCTCCCTGGCCCCCTTACTCCCCTGCTGGTGGACGTTGCAGAATTTATAGCGCTTTGTACTAGGTTTCTTCTGCCTGGGGTTCCCCCTTTTCAGGCTTCAGCAGAGGAAAGGCGATCACGTCGCGAATGCTGGGGCTGTCGGTCAGCAGCATAACCAAACGGTCAATGCCGATGCCTTCGCCGCAGGTGGGGGGCATACCGTGTTCCAGGGCGGTGAGAAAGTCTTCGTCGATCCCCTGGGCTTCCAGATCCCCGGCAGCTTTTCGGGCCGCCTGCAGCTCAAACCGCTGCCGCTGGTCAATGGGGTCGGTTAACTCCGAGAAGCCATTGGCGGTTTCTCGGCCAGCCACGAATAGCTCGAAACGTTCTACCACTCCGGGCTTGCTGCGGTGGGGTTTAGAGAGGGGTGAAATTTCCACCGGATGATCAATTAAGAAAGTAGGCTGAATCAGCGTGGCTTCAATTTTTTGCTCAAACACTTCGTTCAGCAGCTTACCGATGGAATCGCAGTCTTCAACCCCGTGCAGGTTCAGGTCTTGCACAGCGGCCTTGGCCTCTTCCAGGCTAGAAAATTCATGGAAGTCCAGGCTGGTATGCTCTTTGACCAGGTCATGCATGGTGACTCGCTTCCAGGGTGGGGTGAGGTCGATGGCTTCTCCCTGGTAAGTAATCTGCAAAGTGCCCAGAATGTCTTTGGCCAGGGTGGCGATCATGTCTTCCGTCAGATCCATAAAGTCGTGGTAGTCGGCATAGGCCTGGTAAAACTCCACGCTGGTAAATTCTGGATTATGGCGGGTTGAGACCCCTTCATTACGAAAAATGCGGCCAATTTCAAACACCTTTTCAAAACCGCCCACCACCAGCCGCTTCAGGTGCAGTTCTGTGGCAATGCGCAGATAGAGGTCCATCTCCAGGGTGTTGTGGAAGGTGGTGAAGGGTCTGGCCTCGGCTCCTCCCGCCTCTGACTGCAGCACCGGAGTTTCAATTTCAAGAAAGCCCCGGTCTTCCAGGTACCGACGAATGCCGGAGGTAATCAAGGCCCGCTTGCGGAAGGTATCCCTCACCGCCGGGTTCACAATCAAATCTACATAGCGCTGGCGGTAACGTTTGGCCACATCGGTCAGGCCGTGCCACTTATCGGGCAGGGGCAGCAGCGACTTGGTGAGAATGGCATATTGCCGCACCTTGACCGACAGCTCTCCCTTTTCGGTGCGTTTGATGGTGCCCTGCACCCCCAAAATGTCCCCTGCGTCTGTGAGCTGCTTCAGGTGGTTAAAAGCCTGCTCATCTACATCGGCCATGCCGGCCTGAATATCTTTTTTGTCAAGATAGAGCTGTATTGAGCCGGTTTCGTCCTGCAGGCTAAAAAACGCTAGTTTGCCGAATACCCGCCGGGCCGTAATCCGCCCGGCCAGGGAAACCTCCTGTTCCACTTCTTCCCCGGCGGCCAGATCAAGGTATTTTTCCTGCAAATCGGCGGCGTGGTGAGTGACATCCCAACGATAGGCAAAGGGATTCAACCCAAGTTGCTTCAAGTCTTCGATTTTTTGCAATCGACCGGCACGAATTTCTTCCAAACTGGAGGCACTTTGACCGGGGCGGTGGTTGTCGGATGACATAGCAATAGATTAAACAGCACCAATTCACAAGCCCTCATTATAGTTCGGTAGGTTGTGATGAAGTTGAGCCGTTCTCCAGAAGGGTTTCTTCTGGAGGAATGACAATGCCATCCAGAAACGCAATTAAGCCCATCAGGGCACCGACCATAATGACTGTAAATAACAGAGTTTGGAACCAATTGACGGACTGTTGCCAGACCATCAATAAACCGGTGTTGACCAGCAGGGTAAACCCCAGGGCGGCCAGCTTGGTGAGTAAAATAGCGGCCAGCAGGTAACCCCAGGGACGGTTACACCAGAGCAGCCAGCCACCGATGAACATTAGGGGCAACAGCACCATGCCGTCGAGGCCAATGACATGGCGCTCAACCGGGCTGAGGGCGCTTTGGGCAAACAAATGGGATAGGGTCACCCCGATCCAGAGGGCGGTAAACAGGCCCGCCATGGCGAGCAAAAACGCGGCAATGAGTCGGGTCGGGGTCTTTTGAGAGAGGTAATCCTGAAGGGCAATGCCCTGCAGTTGAATCAACAGTGCTAGCAGACCATACAGGCTGAGGGCCACAATGGCGATGTAGACCAGAAACAAAGTATTAAACCGTACCCCAACAACATAGAAGTAATAGGAGTAGGCAAAGTAAAACAGCAACCCCGTCCAGAGCAAAACCCCCTTAAGGGAACCTTTTTGGGTCAGTTTGACGCAGCCCAACAGCAACGGCACCCCTAACACCAGGGTGATTAAATCCTGGCCCAAAATTTGAGGTAAAGTTTCCGGATTGGCGGCATAAAAGCCATCGGCACCAAACAGCAGACCGACAATGGAGCAGATCAACAGCAAAACTGCCAAAGCGTTAGTTCCCCAAAAAATTGGAGCCGGAATGGCAAGTTTTCTATCTGCCGCCATAGGGGTTGGTGGTAAATGCTGCTTCGGTTATAACCGCTGATGGTGAAAAGTGCCCTTATTCTCTAAAGGTTAAGTTGCAAAATCGGCAAAATTTGGTCGAGGTTGGGCATGGGTTTCCGATCGATGGGAATGGCTCCCATGCGACGGTAGAATCCCTCGGCGTGGGGTTCGGCAACAATTTTGCAGCGCCTGGTTCCCCTGGTATGCAAATGGGCGATCAGGTGCTCAAACAGTTTTGTGCCCATGCCCTGACCAATGTAGTCGGGGTGAATCCACAAATGTTTGAGTTCGCAGCTCTGGGGAGTCCATTCCAGGGCGTAGAATCCAGCAATGGTACCCTCTGTTTCGGCGCAAAATACCGGCTGGTGGGCAATAAACTCAGCCGTCAGGGTCTGGTCGTGGTTCCACAGCTGCATGAAGTCAGGGGCATAGCCCCAGTGCTGCTTAGAGGCGCGAGCGAGTTTTTGCAGGGTTTTGGCTTGCCCAGGCAAAGCCCTGACAATGTAGATCATACAGGTTCTACCAATTACCCTTTGGCGGGAGGTTCTAATACTTCTACAGTTCCCTTTTGGCCATCGATCCGCACCCACTGCCCCGTGTGGAGGCGGCGGGTGGCGTTGGTGACATCCATGACTGCCGGAATGCCATATTCCCTGGCAATAATCGCCCCGTGGGAGAGGCGCCCCCCCACTTCGGCTATCAGCCCCTGGGCCCGAGCCAACAGGGGAGCCCACCCGGCGTCGGTATAGGGCACCACCAGAATGAAGGGCCCCTCTTGTCCATCCAGGGATTCTAGTTGAGTCATTACCCGTACCGGCCCTTCTACGACCCCGGCACTGGCGGCAATGCCCGAGAACCGCTGCTTAATGTCATCAGGGGAATGGGTGGCGAGCACCTGGTCATGGTTCGGGGGTTCGTTGCCAAACACCAAATAGGGGATGATATCCATCTGCTGGTCTTGCTGAAACCGCTGTTGGCGGTTCGCAATCCGTCCCTGGAGTTCTGTGGCGGGTAGGGGCGATGCCGCCAAAATTTGATCTTTAATTTCATCCAAAGTGAGAAAAAAGACATCCCCCTGGGCCTGTAGCAGACCCGACTGTAGCCATTGGGATTCGATCGCTAAAAAGCACCAGCGCAGCTCTGCCAGTAGACGGTTATAGAGGGTATTGATGCGCCCCTTCAGGTCGAGCCGACGCTGCACCGTGGCGGTCTTAGACGAGCCCCCCGAAGACTGCTCGGTTTTGCTCTTGTTCGGGGGTGGATGCAGCACAAACTGGGCCAGCAGTTCTCTCACAGGGCCAGGGTTTTCGTGCCAGGTGGCAACGGCAATGTCGGTACCCACCGGGCTGAGGTAGCCGTATTTTTCAATGAACCCATCCAGTTGGGCCAAAACCGTTTGGCCATCAGTGCTTTCGGCCAGGGCCGCCATCAGGGAAGAGGCGTTGGAGATGCTGCCCAGGTCTTCATCCGACAAAATTAAGCGGGTGTCATTGGCGATGGAACGCAGATCTTCCACAGCGGCAATTTCGGCGTTCTGGCGGGGGTCTAAATCGGTCTCTGCCACCCTGAAAACGGCTCGCCGCAGGGCAAAGCTCAGAGGCGACATGATGTTGTAGTAAGTTACCCGCCGCAGCAGACTCAACACATCTTCGGTGCGGTCTAAGAGTTCTTCTAAGCTCAGCGAATCGCGGGGAATTGCCGCCAGCGCCGCCAGGCCGGAACTAAAAATCGTTGCTTCATCCTGGTAAAACTGTTCTTCTAGCCAGAGTTCTCGCTGCAGCAGCCGCAGCAGCCCCGGTACATTTTTCAGGGTAGACATCAGGGGCGGACGGCTAAACTTTGCCCCTCGGGTCAAAAACTCCAGGCTTTCTGGGGGGAGCCCCATGCGCAAAAAAATATCTCCCAGCAATGATGCATTGAAGTAAGCATGGGAATTATGCAGGGTGGCGGTGGCTTCAAAGTCAAGCCCCGTAGCCCGGTTTCCCAGCACCACCGCAAAGATTTCTCCCCAGACGCCGCAGGTGAGGGGGCGATTAATCGACCAGGTCAGGGGCCGAATCACGCCGGGGATCACCTCTGCCGCAATTTTGCGGGTCCAGATAGGCTGCAGGGTGGTAATGGGGCGGCTTTGCAGTAGCCACAGCTGTTCACCGTCGTAGGTCCATTCAATGTCCTGGGGAATGCCGTGGTAACGCACTTCTAAATGGCGGGCCAGGTAGGCCACCTGCTGCAGTATGCGGGCCGGGGTAGTGCCCTGGCCTTCTACCCTCAGGGTCAGTGCTTCGGGAATGAGCCAATCGGCCTCGGCATTTTCGGCGATGGGGGGCACATCGTCGGGCTGCACCATCACCCGGTACTGCTCTGGGGTCACCTGCCCGGAAACGACCTGAATGGCTCCTCCGGGTAGAGCTTCAATCAATACTGCATCCCCACAGCGCGCTACGGGGTCTCGGCTAAAGGCCACGCCGGAATACTGCCCCGCAATTTGCTCCTGCACCACCACGGCCAGGCCCCGATCCGGCAGATCGTTATCCTGCCGGTATTGCACCGCACGGGGGGAATTATAGGCGGCAAAGCAGCGGGCAATGGCCAGGGCCAGGGCCTCTTTGCTGGTGATATTGAGAAAAGAATCGTAAATGCCGGCGGCAGACAGCAGGTCGGTGTCTTCGTCCTGGGAAGAAGAACGCACCACCAGGGGCTGCTGGGGTGAGGGTTGGGTAATGTCTAACAGCGGTTTGGGGTCGTCTCCGGCCTGAACCACATAGCCCCGAGGGACGGGATACCCCCAGGCCCACAGCTGGCTCAGCCCGGCGGCTTTACCGCCAACCTGCTCGGGCTTGAGGGGGCGATCCAGGGAAACGAGGCTGCGATCGCCCCGAAAAAATCGAAACATACGGCGTGACTCCAGGCGTCCCTCGTTGGTAGATAGGTCCAGGTCGTCGGGAATTTTGCTGTAGATCCAGGCGATCAGTACACTCAGGCAGGTCACCGCCAGAATCAATGGACCATCCTGAGTGTGACGCAGAGCGGTAAAAATCGGCAACAGGACCAGCACCAGCAGTCGCCCCTGCTGGCGTTCGCGAAAAATGGTGAAGCCTAAGCCGCTGACCAGCAGGGTGAGCAGAGCGGTGACCCAGTCGTGGACGATGAAGCCCCACACCACATTGGTGGTGCCGGCCCCCCTGGCAAACCAGTAACGCCCCATCACCAGGGCAATCAGGGCAATAATTTCCCACACCGGGTCATGGGGAAAGTAGTACCGGGCCAGCAGCACCACCCCAATGCCCTTAGCCGCCTCCAGAAGCACAGATAAAATGCCGGCCACCCGTCCGCCGTGGTAAAACGCCGCAGAGACCCCCACATTGCCGGTGCCCAGTTCCCGCAGCTGCTTCCCGGAGATCGCCCGGGTCACCCATCCGGTCAGGGGCAGTCCGCCAATGATGGGACACAGCACGAAAATTAAAAAAGCGCCCCAAACCTGGGTTAGGGTCATGGCCATGGCGATTGCGGAAGGGTCAGTCAAGGAGGTCAGGTTAAAAGTATGCCAGCGAAATCATCATCCAACCGCTTCAGGGCAATCTAAGGCTATCGGCAGCTATGGGGGAATGGCCCGCCTGCTCTGGGAACAACTTTTTCGATGGCATGCTCCGGGGGTAATATGCCCCGGTTTGCATAGCTTACAACCTGACAGCTGAGTCAGGCGTAAGGATTGTGCCATTCTCGGTCAGAATCTAATCATGCTGGCATCTACCCTCACCCTTCTGGTTCTCTTCGGAGCCACCCTGACCTCATCCACCTTTGGCTTCGGCGGAGCGCTCTTTTCGATGCCGCTGCTGACCCTGGTAGTGGGCATAGAGGTGGCCACTCCCCTTTACGGGCTGGTAGGCTGGACCACGGCAGTAATGGTCATGAGCACCAGCTGGCGGGCGGCCAAACTACAGCTAGTGTGGCGATTTATCCTGGCGACCCTGGTGGGCATTCCCCTGGGGGTGTTGCTGGTGCGTACTTTGCCCGCCGAAGTTCTGGTTAAAGGATTAGGTCTGTTTTTGATTAGCTTTGGGGTCTACCGTCTGTTGGCGCTGCCGGTGCCCGCGCGGCAGCGACTGACCTGGGCCTACCCCTTTGGCCTGGCGGCAGGAATTTTGGGCGGAGCTTACAATACCGGAGGGCCGCCGCTGGTGGTGTACGCCACCATGAACCGCTGGCCTCCCGAAACGTTTCGGGCGACGCTACAGAGCTGCTTTCTGGTAACGGGGCTGGGCGTGCTGATTAGCCATGGCTTAGGCGGTTTATGGACAGGGCAGGTGTTGCATTTGTTTGCCCTATCGGTACCCATTGTGATCCCTGCCGTTGTGCTGGGAGGGTGGCTGAACCGCCGCATGCCGATGCAGCGATTTGAGCGGTTCTTGTTCCTGATTTTGATAGTTTTGGGAGTAATGCTGCTGGTTTGATTAACGATAACTGTGAGGACTCACCGCCATGACACCATCCACCGAAACCCGGCTTATCGTTGGCCGTTGGGTGTTCACCGGGCAAACTGCCCACAGCTACGGGGCCGTTGCCATTCAGGGAGACACCATTGTTGAAGTGGGCAGTCAGGATGATCTACGGCGAAAATATCCCAACGCCGCTGAGATGGGATCAAACCAGTTCGCGGTCATGCCGGGGCTGATTAATGCCCACCACCACAGCAACGGGGTGCCCAATTCCCTGCAGGGTATTTCTGACGACTTTTTAGAACCCTGGTTGTTTTCCTTACTGGCTCTGCGCCATCAAGATCCCCTCCCCCAGACTTTGTTTAGCATTGCCCGGCTGCTGCGCAGTGGGGTCACCAGCGTGGTAGATTTCACCATCATGTCGGGGGCAGCAGAGAGCTGCCATCACCTGCTGTCTCAACGCCTGAAAGCCTACAAGCAGGCCGGTATGCGGGTGGCCCTGGCAGCTGGGGTCAAATACCAGAGCCATCTGGTCCATGGTGAGGGGCAGGATGAGTTGTTTTTGCAATCATTACCGGCGGTACTGGCCCAAAAGGTGCAAAAGCTGGTGCCCCTGCACGAAGCCCTACCTCCTGAAGACTACCTGACCCTGGTGGGGGATCTGGTCAAGGCCCACCAGGCCCATCCCCACGTTCAGGTGTGGTTTGGTCCCCCTGGGCCGCAATGGGTCAGCGATGAGTTGATGGTACAGATTGCCGACACTGCTGCCCACCTGGGGACCGGCGTGCAGACCCACGTTACCGAGTCTTTGCCCGAAAAGCTGCTGGGGCCAAAGTTCTACGGCAAGTCTGTAATCAAGCACCTGCAAGACCTGGGAGTACTCAGCCCCCGCTTTTCCATGGCCCATGGGGTCTGGGTCACCGAAGCAGACATCCAAATTCTGGCGGAAACGGGAGCCTCTATCAGCCACAATCCCAGCTCTAATCTGCGGCTGCGGGCAGGGGTGCTGCCCTTTAACGCCCTTGCCGCCAGCGGGGCCACCGTGGGCCTGGGCATGGATGGCACCACCATTGGCGATGATGAAGATATGTTTGCTGAAATGCGGCTGGGGGCACGACTGCACCGGGAAACCCAGATGAAGGAGACCGCCCCCACCTGGGAAGACATCTTTCGTCTGGCCACCCAGGGTAGCGCCAGACTAATGATGCAGGAAACCTCCCTGGGGCAGCTGGCTCCCGGTTTTAAGGCCGACCTGGTGCTGGTGGATTGGGATGCCGTCACCTGGCCCTGGCTCGCTCCTGAGGCTGATCCCCTGGAGGTTTTGCTCATGCGAGCCAAAGCTGCAGATGTGCATACGGTGCTGGTCAACGGCAATGTCGTCCTGAAGGCAGGCCAACCGACCGGATTTGATCTCCAGGCGGTCGCTCAAGCACTGGCGGCACAACTAGAGGCCTCCCCCAATCGGGACGATTATCGGGATTTGTTCACCCAAATTCGCCCCTATCTGGAATCCTGGTATGCCGCCTGGCAGGTGCCAGATTTGTCTCCCTACACCGCATTTAATTCGCGCGTTTAAATTTCCCTGTCCCCAGCCTACTTACCGCAGTAGGCAATCAGGTCAATCTCTACGTCACCGTAGCCAGCCAGGGCGGTTACCCCAACGGTGGTGCGACAGGGTTGAGGCCCAGCACCAAAGTAGCTCTGGTAAATTTGGTTCACCGTCTCGTAATACCGAAAGTCGGTAACAAACACCCGCGCCATCACCACCTGCTGGAAGCTGCTGCCAGCATGGTCTAACACCAGTTTCAGATTATCCATAACCTGCCGAGTCTGGGCCTCAATCGGGCCCTTCACAACTTCTCCGGTGTGGGGATCTTCAGCCAGTTGCCCGGTGACAAACAGAAAGTCCCCTGCCTTCACAGCATGGGAGTAGGGCGCTACAGGAGGCAGCACTCCATTGGGGAGGGTGATAAATTCCAGCATCGCATGTATTCTCCAATACCTAGCCTGAATCCTCCTTGTCATAACCCGAATTTGCATTTTTGGGAAATAAATCTTTTCCAAGTCCAGAAGTGGAGTTTTGCCTTAGAGAAAACTCCAGATCTCGAGCTGGACCTGGTATAAATCTTCTCCAAGTCCAGAAGTGGAGCTTTGCCTTAGAGAAAACTCCAGATCTTGAGCTGGACCTGGTATAAATCTTCTCCAAGTCCAGAAGTGGAGTTTTGCCTTAGAGAAAACTCCAGATCTCGAGCTGGACCTGGTATAAATCGTTTTAGAAAGACCAACGGTAAGCTAAGAATTTACCTGGCGACGGCTGTATCCTCCAGTGGCTTTTGGCTCCAGCAACCACCACTGTTCTTTGTCTTCCCCTTGCTGTAGATACAGATTAAACGGGCGCACCTGCTGACGCTGGGCACGGCTGAGGTTGCCGCCTTTCAAAGTGTAGGTGCCTTCTACTTCTACCGCCGCCTGGTTGTCGAGGGAAATTTGGCGGGTGGAGGTGACCGTCACCCTGCCAATTGCAAAGGGATTGGTGGCTTCAGATTCACCAGGAAGCTGAGTTCGCAACAGGGCCTGAGTCGCCATCAGCTTTTGGGCTATAGCCTGTTCGACGACAGTTTTGGCAGGTCCGGGGTTGATCCAGCTACAGCTGCTCAGCAAGACACAGAGGGTCAGAACCAGCAAGAGAGGGAGGCGGGAGGCGGCATGGGGGGATGGGGGGATGGGGAGATGGGGGTTGGGGAGACGGGGGGGAAATGTTTTTGGCAAAGAGGCCAGAGCATATTGCCGCTGGATGAGGGTGTTAAGACTGGAGAATACACCGGTAGTTCTGGTTCTAAATTTCATGCCAAGCCAGCTTAATCCGGTTGTCAGTAGAGTCTTTCCCCCTTGCCTTTGCAACATTGCCTTTCCTTAAATCCTCTTCTACGCTTCCATCCATCCGCTTCCTCACCCATCCACCCATCCCCTCCTAACCTAAGCCGCTCGACTGGCCTACTGCTTCAGGGTGCGGGGGTCTAGCGCATCCCGCAACCCATCCCCCAGCAGGTTAAAGGCCAGGGATGTGACCACAATTAGAATCGCCGGAGGCCACACCAGCCAGGGCTGCAGTACCAGAATAGACGCGTTAGTGGAAATGCTCAGCATGTTACCCCAGGAGGCATCAGGCTGCTGAATGCCGAGACCAATGAAGCTCAGCACTGCCTCTGCCAGAATAAAGCCCGGAATGGCCAGGGTAGCTGCAATAATGCCGTAGGTTGCCGTCTGGGGCAGAACGTGGCGGGTAATTACGTAAAACGAACGGCCTCCCATCACCCGGCTGGCCTGCACAAACTCCTGTTCCTTAATGGAGAGAACCTGTCCTCTAATGACCCGCGCCAGACCAGACCAACCGATTAAGGAAGTAATTAAAACAATCAGCATAAATCGTTGGGCGCTGGATAGCCCCGGCGGTAGTACCCCCGCCAGGGCTACCAGCAGATAAATGCTGGGTATGGTCATCAGCACTTCGACAAACCGCATCAGTACCGCATCCACCGCTCCGCCAAAGTATCCGGCCATGCCGCCGATCAGCATCCCCAGGGGAAAGGAAATGGCGATACCAATGAGCCCCACAAATAGGCTCACTCGACTGCCGTGAAGCAGCCGACTGAACTGGTCTCTGGCCTGTTCATCGGTACCGAGGATGTTCCACTTGCCGGGGCCAGCTGTGTCAAACAACTTGAGTTGGCCACTGTCATCCCGGTGCAGAATGCGAATGGGGGACGGTTGGCTGAAGTCCACCTGAATCTCTCTCGCGCCCGTTTCGAGGGAAACCGGCCCCTGGGTGGTGGGATACACATGGGGGCCAATCCAATCGCCGGTTTGCTGGTTGCGCAGGTAGACCCTGGTCGGGGGCAACAGAGACCCGTTGGGTTGGGAGGCGTAGGGATCGTAGGGAGCAAAAAAGTCTGCCCCAATGGCGACCACATACAACAAAATTAAAAGAATGGCCCCAAATTGAGCCAGCCGGTTGGTCTTAAGCTTCTTCCACCAGTTCATAGGCAGCCGGGGTTAAGTGTGGATGACGGTTTTCTCGTTCTCCACCATAAACACATTTGAGTAAAGGTTAGCAATAATTTGCTTGCCTTCCTGGGTCAGGGACAAATACCGCAGCCCATCCTGGATGTAGGGATGCACCACATTCCAGTAAAACTTGGGATAGTTGGCCCGCAGGTCGCTCGGGTCTTTGTAGTTAAGAAACTTGTTTTGCCCGGTTTCCTCAAATTCATAAAAGAGAGCCCCAATCTTTTTCAGATACCGGGGATCACTCAGCTGGCCAATCAGGTCTGCCGCCCGCACCAGACCAGGGAAATGGCGGGTATCTTGATGGTCTTCTTCTTTCGGCACCGGGAAGCGGGTGAGTTCGATATTGAGTTTGATGACTTCTGCGTTGATGAGCCGGTTGTTGCCAAACCGTTCTTCAATGAAGCGCTTGCCCCGGTCCACGTGGTAAGGGGTGAGGGAAGCGTCAGAAGCCCCTGGCTCTAACAACACCATCTCATCGCCCTTGCCCGTAGCGTACAGATAGTTACGGTCCTGGTCGGCCCGGCAAACCCCTTTCACATAGCCAATGTCGTGGCACACCAGGGAAATAATGAAGTGCAGCCAGTCTTCGCAGGTGACCCCCCCTTCGCGAATGTGCTTGCCCCGCAGAATTTCCTGCCCCACCAGAGCCACCAGAATGGTGTGTTCGACATTATGATAGAGCGCGTCACTGTTGGCGATATTTTCCAGGGCCATACTGCCCGCCCAGGCAATGATGTCTTCGTAATCAGGTTTCTGACCGCCATAAGTGCGGTGATAACCCACTCGCAGCTTATCTACAAAATCAGCGATGAGAATTTCTGTAGCGTTAAACATGGACAGAACCTGCCTTTTTCAATCGAGCGGGGATAATCACCAATGCAAACTGTAAGTTTGAAACCATATCCAAGTCCGGAGACGGAGTTTTACCCTAGAAAAACTGCGGACCTCTAGCTGGACTTGGTGGAAGGCAGTGACGATAGGAGTAGCCAAATCCGTTTGGGGTATTTTGCTATTACACCAAACCTTCCCCATACTGGGGTGTGATCCATGTAAGTACACATTCTGAGATAGTCACTACCCGGTGGGGGCATGGCTCAGGTTACAGATAAAACAAGCGATCCCAGCAATTTGGGAGCTAAGGTTCTAAGATGGAAGAAACATTTCGTAATGTTTCTTCGTTGATGATTGGTAAGAAAGCTGTTGTGACAGACGCCTCTCCTGCTCATTCTGTGTCCAAATTTCCGCCTGAAAATCCCGATGCTGCCCCTATAGATGCCAGCGATCTAGCTTACGCCCCCGCTGAGCCTCCCCGCAGACTACCGGGGCGAGGCGTTCTAATCGGGCTAGGATCCGGCATTCTACTCACCCTGGCGGGAACCCGTCTGATCGGTGGGGGCAATAGTCCCCCCGCTGAAGTGGCTCCCCCCGTAGCCACAACGGCAACCGCTCAAACCGTAACCACAGCCACGGCCCAGGTTGGTGCGGTGCAGAGTACCCTCACCGTCAACGGCACCGTGCAGGCGATAGATTTGTTAGAAGTCACTCCTCAGGTGGGAGGGCTACAGATTCGTCAGATGCTGGTGCGCGAGGGAGACTCTGTCTCTGCCGGTCAACCCCTGGCGGTACTGGATACCGAGACGCTACAGGCCAATATCCGCCAGGAGCAGGCCCAGCTTTCCGTGGCTCAAGCTCAAGTGACTCAACGTCGTGCCGCCCAGGCCCAGGCCCAGGCTACCCTGGCAGAGGCTCAGCAAAACTTATCTCGACTGCAGTCCCTGGCAGACCGAGGTGCCATTAGCCAGCAGGAACTGACCCGGCAACAGACTGAGGTGGCGACCTCTCGTGAGGCAGTGGGACTATCCAGGGCAGAGGTAGAAAGTGCAGCGGCGACGGTGCGATCGCAACAGGCCGCCATCGACCGTCTGCAGACCCAGCTCAACCAGGCCACCGTCCGCGCCCCCGCCGCCGGTATTGTGGCGGAACGCTTCGCCAACATCGGCGATGTGGCCTCCACCGGCAGCCCCATCATCTCCCTGATCCAAAACAACCAGCTGGAGCTAGAAGCCGAAGTGCCCCAGGCCCAACTGGAGCAAATTAGCCTCGGTGCTCCCGTCAACATTACCTCCAGCAGCGACAGCCGCATCGACCTCCAGGGCACCGTCCAGGACATTAACCCCGTCCTCGATTCTGAGACCCGTACCGCCATCGTCAACATTGGCCTACCCCCCAGCGACCTGCTTCGCCCCGGCATGTTCCTCCGCGGCGACATCGTCACCAGTGCGCGCCAGGGAGTCGTTGTCCCCAGCACCGCCATTCTCCCCCAGCAGGATGGCGACACCCTGGTCTACGTCCTCGGCCCCGATAACCAGGCCCAGGCCCGTACCGTCCAGACCGGCCAACGCCTCCCCGCCCAGGGTGACCAACCCGCCCGCGTAGAAATTGTGGAAGGGTTGCAGGCTGGTGAACAGGTGATTGTGACGGGCGTGGGGTATTTGCAGGACGGCGACCGGGTGGAAGTGGTGAGTGGTAGGTGAGGTAGGTGGGTAAGTGGGGTAGGTGAGGTAGTACATACGAAAGTTTCCCTTGCCGCTCTAAATTCCCTCCAATAAAATCCCTTACACACCCCACCCACCTCACCTACTTCACCCACCCCACCTACCTTTCACCCACCCCACCTACCTTTCACCCACCTCACCTACCTTTCACCTACCCCACCTACCTTTCACCCACCTCACCCACTTTATTGCTCGCTCTCTCCCTCCCTAGCTCTCTTTCTCTCTAAGAAATGTCCTTCAACATCTCCGGCTGGTCCATCCGTCGCCCTATCCCCACCCTGGTGCTCTTCCTGGTGCTCACCCTGGGGGGGCTGCTTTCCTTTGGGCAACTCGGCATTGACTCGAACCCGAATATCGACTTTCCCGCCGTCACCGTTACCGTGACTCAGCAGGGGGCTGGGCCTGAGGAACTGGAAACCCAGGTGACGAAAAAGGTCGAAGATGCCGTAGCGGGTTTAGGCAATATTGACGACATCATCTCTACCGTGCGGGATGGCTCGTCGAATACCATCATCAACTTCACCCTGGGTACGGACATCGACCGGGCCACGAACGACGTGCGGGATGCGGTGACGCGGATTCGACAGGACTTACCCGCCAGCATTCAGGAGCCCCGAGTTCAGCGGCTGGAGTTTGAGAGCGGGGCCATTCTCACCTATGCGGTGGACTCGAACGGTCGCTCGGTGGAAGAGTTGAGTGACCTGGTGGACCGCACCATCAGCCAGGAAATTTTGACGGTCACCGGGGTAGCGCGGGTAGAGCGCATTGGTGGGGTTGACCCGGAAGTTCGGGTTGACCTGGACCCCGAACAGTTGGATGCCCTGGGGATTACGGCTACCCAGGTGAACGAGCAGATTCGCGCTTTGAATGTGAATTTGCCCAGCGGTCGCGCCACATTGGGAGACCAGGAGAAAACCATCCGTACCCTCGGTAGTGCCGATACAGTGGATGCCCTGGCCAGCTACCGGATTGTATTGCCCAGTGGCAACACTGTGCCCCTGAGCACCCTGGGCACGGTCAGGCAGGACTATGGAGAAATTCGTCAGTCTGCGTTCTTCAACGGCGAGCCGGTGGTGGCGTTTCAGGTGTTCCGCAGTACCGGCAGCATTCTGGTAACGGTGGAAGAAGGCGTGACTGCAGCCGTGGCTCGTTTGGACGAAACCCTGCCGGAAGATATTGAATTTGAGCAAATCTTCACCCGCGCTGACGAAATTCGCGATTCCTATCAATCTTCTATCGACGCCTTAATTGTGGGATGCATTCTGGCGGTAGTCGTGGTCGGCTTCTTCCTGCGGGACTGGCGTACCACACTGATTACGGCGACAGCATTGCCTCTCTCCATCATTCCCACCTTTCTGGTGCTGCAGTCATTCGACTACACCCTCAACAGCATGACCCTGCTGGCCCTCACCCTGGCGGTGGGGAACCTGGTAGACGATGCCATCGTGGAAATCGAAAACGTCGAACGCCATATCCGCATGGGCAAGCGCCCCTTCAAAGCGGCTCTGGACTCGACCCAGGAAGTGGGCCTGGCGGTGCTGACCACAACCGCAACCATCGTGGCGGTGTTCCTGCCGGTGGCATTCATGGGCGGCATTCCTGGGCAGTTCTTCAAACCCTTCGGCGTCACGGTGGTTACGGCCACCTGCTTCTCGACCCTGGTGGCGCGACTGATCACGCCGATGATGGCGGCTTATCTGCTGAAACCCAAGCCTGCCACTATTCCTGTTAATGGCATCAGTGCTCCCATCGAGAATGGCAACGGCAACGGCTCTGGAAATGGACAGCAGTTTGCGGCAAATTATATAGCTGGTCCCCAGGCAGGTCCCTATCGGCGTCTGCTGACGGCGGCCCTGCGGCATCGGTTTTTGACCCTTGCGATCGCGGTCGGTATCTTCTTCGGCAGTCTGCAACTGGTACCCTATCTTCCCACCAGCCTGTTTGAATCCAGCGATACCGGACTCTCCACCATCTCCATCGAACTCCCCCCCGGTTCAACCCTGACCGATATCAAAGCCGCCACCGAACGGCTTTCTCAAGGCCTGCTGGATGACCCGGCAGTCGCCTCTGTCCTCACTGCAGAAGGGGGAGACGAGGGCGTCAATACCGCAACGGCTTACGTGCGCCTGGTGCCCAAAAATGAGCGGGATGTCTCCCAAAATGAATTTGAGCAGAACGCCCGCGAAATATTCCGCACTGTCCCCGGTGCCCGCATCAGCTTCCGCAGTGCCGGTGCTTCTGGGGAAGGCAAAGACCTTACCATCCTGCTGAAGGGGGAAGACCCGGTTGCTCTGCGTCAGGCCTCCGATAACCTGACCCGACAAATGCGCGACATTCCCGGCATAGTAGATGTCAGCTCCAGCGCCAGCCTAGTGAAACCGGAAGTGCTGATTATCCCTGATGTGGATCGCTCTACGGATTTGGGCGTGACGGTTCAGAGCATCGCCGCCACTGCCTCCCTGGCCACCCTGGGAGATACAGATGCCAATCTGGCAGAATTTGACCTGGGCGATCGGCAAATTCCCATCCGAGTCCAGATCGATCCGGTCTATCGCGATGACCTTGCCCTGCTCTCCACTCTACGAGTCCCCAGCAACACGGGCGATCTGGTGCCTCTCTCCGCTGTAGCTAATGTGCAGTTCGGCACTGGCCCTGCCCAAATCAACCGCTATGACCGCTCTCGGCAGATCTCCATCGGCGGCAACCTGCAGGGCATTACTTTAGGTCAGGGGTTAGAAGCCGTAGACCAGCTCCCCGCCATGCAGAACCTTCCCCCCAGCGTGACGCAACAACCCTCTGGTGACGCCGAAATCATGCGGGATGTGTTTACCCGCTTCGGCCTGGCCCTGGCAACGGCGGTGCTGATGATATTCGCAGTGCTCGTGCTGCTGTACAACAGCTTTATCTATCCGGTGGCGGTAATGGCAGCACTGCCCCTCTCCATCGGTGGTGCCCTGGTGGCTCTATTGATTACCCAGAAGCCCCTCGGCCTCTTCGCCCTGATTGGCATTGTGCTGCTGATGGGTCTGGTGACGAAGAACGCCATTCTGCTGGTGGACTATGCCCTGATGGCGAAACAGCAGGGGAAATCTCGTTATGAAGCCGTGGTGGAAGCCGGGGTAACGCGCCTGCGCCCGATTCTGATGACCTCCATCTCCACCATGGCGGGGATGGTGCCCATTGCCCTGGAGCTGGGTGCTGGAGGAGAGACCCGCAGCCCGATGGCAATTGCCGTAATCGGCGGCTTTACCACCTCGACCCTGCTGACCCTGGTGGTAGTGCCGGTCATCTTTACCTACATCGACGGCCTGAATGATGGTATTTCGAAGTTCTTCCGCCGCTTTAACCGACCCAAGCGAGGCAAAGGGAAGCGAATTCGCAAAGAAGGTGAACCGAAGCCTTACACGTTGAGCAAATAACCGTATAATGGGAAGCCAGAGTTTTGAATGTTTAGTTTTGAGTTTTGAATTGCCCACAGCCTCTTGAACTTAAAACTAAGAACTCAACACTCTTAACTCCCCCGCGGGTGTAGTTCAGTGGTAGAACGTCAGCTTCCCAAGCTGAATGTCGTGAGTTCGAGTCTCATCACCCGCTTTCAAGTGTTTCAGTCTCAAGCGCTCTGCCAGAAAGGGATTCAGCCATCAAGGTGTTGATTACTTTTTGGCAAAGTGGCCGTGACGTTGGGTCACTTTGGGGCAGTTTGGGGGTAAAAACTGGTACGAAATTGGTATAAACCTCCGGGCACGAAAAGCGGATTGATGGGGTCTGGAATAACCGTAGATGACGGCAAGGGTGCAGGCGATGTACTTTACCCCCACTCCGAACTATGGCTAAAGGACAAGTTAAAGTCGAAGTTTATTCCGAGCGCTTGCGGTTACGGTGGAGCTACCGGAGCCAGCGCTACTGCCTGTCGGTTGGCTTGCCAGACAGTATCATCAACCGCAGGGTTGCCACGCAAAAGGCCCAGCAGATCGAGTTAGACATGCTGAGCGGTAATTTTGATCCCACGCTGCAAAAATACAAGCCTGAGGATCCACTTCCAATGGTTGTAGCTGGCTCTGAGGCGTCTCAGAGCTATACCGACGTCTTTAAGCAGCATTGGGATGAGTTTGTGGACGATAAGGGGCAGCGGCTAGAGAGCCCCTTCACCATCGTGAGCATGTACAACCCGATTCCCAAAAAGGTGCGCAATTTCGGGCGCAAGATCCTTGGCCGCCGGGAAGCCCAAGAGTTCGTCACGTTTATGCTGCAAAGTGCTTCTCCTGCCACCATTAAGAAGCAGGTGATCATCCTGAATGATTTTGGCAACTGGGTGCAGCAGAATAAGCTGGTGGACGCAGGCTGGGAGAACCCCTTTACCGGGCTGACGGAGATGTGCCACCCGGTGCCCCCGCTTAAAGTTCCTCCCTTTAGCGAGGCGGAAATTAAGCAGATTATCGGTACCTTTCGCAACGATCGCTACTACGCCCACTACACGGGCTATGTTCAGTTCTTGTTTATGACGGGCTGTAGAACCAGTGAGGCCATCGGCCTCCAGTGGAAGCACATCCGTCGCGACTGTACCGGGATTACGTTTAACGAAACCCTGGTGCGGAAGGGCACCGGTACGGCTCGCCTGCGCAAGGCCACCAAAACGAATCGGGCTCGGTTTTTCCCGTGCAATGGTGACCTACAGAACCTGTTGTTAGCCGTTCGCCCTGAAGACTATAAGCCCGACATGCTGGTCTTTCCCAGCCCTAAGGGGAAACCGATTGATGCGACCAACTTCTTAAACCGGGCCTGGCAGAGCATTTTGAAGAAGTGCGGCATGACTCAAGAAAACGGGCTGTATCGCACCCAGTACAACACCCGGCATACGTTTATTAGCCACATGCTGGCGAAGGGGATGTCGGTGATTGAGGTGGCCAAGCTGACTGGCCATGATCCTAAAGTTCTGTTGGAGCACTATGCTGGCCTCATTAGTCAGATCGAGGTGCCCACGTTCTTTTAGGGGTTGTGGTTTTGTCGAGGAGCGCTATCCGTCATGACCTGGAACACCAATTTTGGCAAGCGTGTGCTGAAGGGGGCAGAGGCTAAGTTTTATCTGCACATTCTCCAGGCGGCGGTTGAGTTCAGCCAGGAAGCGGTTGAATTCGACGAGGTAGAGGTTATCACTGGAGACCGCATCTTCGACAGCGCCAGCTTTGAGCAACGGGTGGTGTTGTGGCATCGGTGCCTTGAAGCTTTGCTAAAGCCAGAGGTGCCGGTGCCTGCCCTCACCAATGTGCTAGAAGCAGCTGCCTATTTCCCTTTCGCCTGGTTGACCCAACGGGTGGAGGATGAAATCGCCTTCGCTGACTGTATTAAGCAGGATGACGATCCGTTTTACTGGCGAAGGCTGATCTGGGAAACACTGAACGCCCTGGGAATGCTCAAGGTTTTAGAAGCTGAGTTTGAGGGGGAGGAGGACATTCTGCCCATTGAGGTGGAATGTGAAGACTCGCTGGAATGGGAAAACTGCATTGATGAGTTGGCCGACCGCATCTTTTGGGATCGCGACTGGCAGGTCACCTACAACCATCCTCAGTTGCTAGATGGCATTGAGGAGGAGTTTGCCAATCAAACGGGAATTTCAAAAGACTATGTTCAGAATCGACTGCCTAAGGTGACACAGGCAGAAGCCGATGCTGCGTTGCAGAAAATTTTAGATTGGCAGAATTAGAAGGAATAGTAGCCAGCCTGACAGGCCTACGCAAGTAAATGCCAACTATCACAAAGGTCATACGAGATGTAATTTGTGGCCAACCCAAATAACTCTACCCATAAGGCTTAATCCACTGGCTTGACTCGGCAAGACGAGGGAGAAAGCTTCATAAGCCACACTATCACTCAGAACTCGAATTGTCTTCTCAGCAACATATTGCAGGCGTTTAACCAAAATTCGGTCATCCAACTTGAGTAGATAGATGCCATGAGTCACCGCCCCCAGATCTCGATCTGTGGTGTCTACCAGCACCAGCGCTCCTACTGGCAGGGTCGGCTCCATACTGTCATCGGCCACCTGGGTTAGCATCAGGTGCTCAAACGAGTCAGGGAACTCCGTCCGTAGCCAATCCGTCTCAAAGGCCAGCGGATCTTTTTGAATGTACTTCTCAGCTAACGCTTGAGGCGAGTCGTGAGGAGCTGTCCCAGGCTGACCGGCTGCCAGCCACTCTACGCTGATATTAGCCGTGCGGGCTATAGCGAGCAATGCCGGGCGGGTTGGCTCGCTCTGACCATTCAGATATTGGCGGAGCACGGTGTCAGAGAACCCGCAGTCCCTGGCAAAGCCCCGAATGCTCTTGTCTCCGACCGCCTGTTTCAGATGGTGCTTTCGCTAGCCGGTGAGACCTATCAAGAGGTTGGAGTATTTGGGTTGCAGAGGGCCATTGCCTCAGTCGAGTTTCCAGATCTAACTCTAAAAGCAAGCCAGATTTTTGAGGCTGACTGATAACTTCGGCCAATTCCCTATCGTTCAAAGCCTTTATCTTGTCTGTTGGAACGGCTGTCACGCATTGTGTGAGACAGGTTTGCCTGTTGACTGGCCGTAGCAACTAAATTGTCCAAATTGGTTGGTAGCGGCACATCAGCGGGCTGAGACCGGCCACTACTGATACCGGTAACTTCCCCAGGGTTTTCCTTCGCTCTAGATCGCTCCACCCGCTCGATCAGCCGATCCAACTCCTCCGAGGCATACAGCCGCAGTTCCCGCTTCACTCGGCTCACCGCCACATAAAAGTTCTCCCGCCCCACATAGCGATCCAACGCCCCAATCACCCGCTCCGCCGACTTGCCCTGGGCTGCATAGGTAGTGCTGACCAGCGCATAATCCAGATGCGCCAGCTCCGAACTCTCGAAACACCCCACCTCCCCCCGCCCCCAGCGAATCATCACCTGCCCATCCTCCAGCCCCACAACCTCAAATTCCTGACCATTGCGCCGCCCCAGGGCATGGTCATTGCGCGTCCACCGCAGGCGATCGCCCACCGCAATCTCCATCTCCTCCACCTCATAGACTGACTTCCGCCGGATCTGGGCTGGATCCACCTGTAACGCTGCCCCAGAGTGCCCCCGCAGCATCAGCCCATTGCTGTGGCTATCCGTCGCCAGCACCTCGTAGCGCTGCCCCTTTTCCAACCCCAGCCGCTTGTAGCTGGCTTGGGGAATCAGCACATTCCCCGGCTGAAAATGGTGGGCATAGCTCGATTGGGTCTCCGTCAAATCCCTTGTCTTCAGCCGCTTTACGGTCAGGCTCTGGCCCAGAGTTCCTTCTGCCTTTAGGCCCTCTCGTACCAATTGGGTAATCGCCAGCCGCTCCTGGTTGGTGCCCGCCAGCAGTAGAGTCTTCTTTCGCTCGTCTGGGGCCAGGGCGAGATAGTCGCGGGCGATCGCCGCTGCTCTCGCCTCCTGACTACTCACCTGCTGAATGTAGGGCTTCAACTGCCGCACCCCCGCCGCAATTTCCCCAGCGGCAATCAGGTCAACCCCTTTCTTAATCTGCTGGTTCTTCTGCCGCAACGACTGGGTGAGGTAGGCCGTCGCCATCCCCGCCTGCTGCAAACTCTTAAACGGGTTTCCCGCCTCCACCGCCGACAGCTGTCGGGTATCTCCCACCAAAATTACCCTAGCCTGCTGCGCCTGGGCCTTGGTCACCAGGGCCAGCGCATCCTTGGCACTCAAGAGCCCCGCCTCGTCTACCACCCAGACCTCGGGCTGAGCCGGGTTCGGCTCCGCCGGTTGAGCACACAGCAACGCCGCCACCGTTTCCACCGGCTGAATTTGGGCCGAGTCGCCTAACGACTTTGCCGCCTCCGCACTGGGGGCAAAGCCCCGCACCCGATAGCCCTGGGACTCCGCAATCTGGCGAAACTGTTTCAGGGCATAGCTCTTCCCTGCCCCAGCCACCCCCTGCCAGGCAATGAAGCGATCGCGGGTGGTGGCCGCCAACATCACCCCCTGCCCCTGCCCCTCGGTCAATCCCTGATCGCGCAGATGTGCTTCCACTAAGGCTGGAGAGGCAATACTCCCCACATCCCCCCGCCCCTCCAGCACCGTGCGAATGGTCTCCAACTCCCGCAGCACCGCCGTCTGAGTGGTCAGCCGCTGGTCATGGGTATGAATCACCTCTGGATCGGTGTCCAAGGTCTGCTGCACCTCATCAAAGCACTGCTGCCCTAGATGGTTTTCCAGGGCAAAGCGCTCCACCTGCTCCCGATGGAACACCGCCTCTCGCTCGGCGCAGTGGGTGAGCCCGGCTTGGGTGGCCCGCTTCGGCTGGCTCTGCCAATCCATCGGTTGGGGTTGAGGGTGCTCCAATTTCAATGCCTGGGCCTGCTGCTGCCAGTAGGCTTGCAGCTCTTCCCGAGGGATTTCCTTGCCCTTGGGTGCCCGCGTCATCAAGGTTGCTAGCTCTCGCTCCTGGGCCGTCGCATTCCCCTCCACCGCCGCCAGAATCTGCTCCCGCCGTTTGGAGAAGGTCTGGAGGTCTTCGGCTTGATATCCCCTGAGTTCAAATTGTCCATTTGCCCTGGGCGCAATGCCGTAACCCAGGCGCTGCACCTCCACTGCCAGCTCGTTTTGGTAAATCATCCCCAACAGCTTCTGTTGCTTAAAGAGGATGTCATTGTGGAGCGACTGCCAGCGACCATTGTCCAAATGCGTGGCATTGATCACCACACAGTGGGTGTGCATCTGCGGATCCTTCTCGCGGGAGGTGTCGTGGTGAAACTGGGCGACGATCAGGTTGCCGGTGCTAATGGCCTGCCGTCCCTCTGGCGTTCGCACCCGCGTTTGGGCATAGCGGTCCTCAATGATGGCCAGAGTGCGCGCCACCGCTGTGCGATGGGCTTGCTCGATCGCTTCATTGCCGCCGACTAGGGCCGCCAGGCTGATGCTCTTGGGCGCACTAAAAGTTAAATCCAGCCCGGCCCGATGGCGCTCCAGGTCAATCTTTCGACCCGATAAGGTTTGGTGCCCCTGGGGATGAGAGCCATGGAGCAGGTTCTTAAAGTCGCCCCCCTGCACCTGACCCGATAGCCCCAGGCTCTTGGTTCCCTGGCCCCACCAGCTTGAATGGGCCTGGTTCTCTTCGCTGGTGTAATAATTCTCGGCGGTGTAGTAGGTTTCGCCCTGGTTGGCGCTGATCACTGTCAGGCTGAGCATGTCTGACCTCCTAGCCTTCTACCAGGCCCTGGCGCTTGCGAATTTCCTGAATCAGCGCCTTGCGATTTTCCAGCGCCTGCGGCCCCCGAGCATTGGCCTGCTCTAGGGCGATAGTCTCCAGTAAAATCTGGAGCCCCTGAAACTGCACTTGCAGCAGCTCCATCCGTGCCTTCAGGTCATCCACCTGCCGTTCCAGTTCGCGGCGCTGCTGACCATCTCGCATCATCAGGCGAATGATGCTGGCGGCGGGCAGGCCCAGCCGATTGGCCTCTTTTTCGACGATCGCCGCCTCTTCGAGGGGCAGCGAGACGCTAAATCCTTTACCCATGAGCTTTTCCGTGAATTTGTCAGTGATGCGTAAACGACCGACCATTGGCTCCCATGCCTGGAACCCCTGATATTGCTCGGTTTCAGCAACCCCCTGGCCCAGGGCTGGGCGTGGTGTGTGAAACGCGGAGCTACGAAACGCAGTGGAGTGGCGTAGCCCCCAGGGCAGCCCATCAGGCTTTTGCTGGAGCATTCCCTGGGGAGAATACAAGGGGCAATAATCTCTGTTTTAGCCCACAGAAAATGTCAGTTCTGTTCAGTCCAGCGAGCTGCAAAGTTTGTTTTTATTCATCACTCAATTGATTAGGCTTTGCACCCTATAAAAGGAGAAGTCGTGAATAAGTCGTTATTAAGTCGTGAATGACTGGGTAATTCCAGGCTTGTCTTGGATTCTAGACAGGCAAGTCGTTATCAAGTCGTGAATAAGTCGTGAATGAAATTTTTCGGTCATCAAAGTCATGATGGGTTTTGCTGAAAATAACAATTCAGTCGTTATTAAGTCGTGAATAAAAACGACAACTCAGAATACAGATATCGATCAACAAACTGGAAGGCATTCTTTCGTCTTCAAGATGTTGATTAAACGCTGTTATTGGCATTCGAACTATGACCCCAATCATCCAGACTTACATCGACATGGGCAGCTCTGCCACCAAGTGTCTCTACTGGCAGGGCCAGCCTTACCTGCTACACCTCGACCCTCAAGTAGCTCGTTTGAATCCGGCTCGGCTCGACCGGCTGATGTTGGGTGGGCTGACCAGCCAGGAACCGGAGGACAGTGCCTATGTGATGGTGGGAAATAGTGCCTATGCTATTGGGGCGTTAGCGATCGCCCAAAAAGGTGACTCAGGCCTGGCTCTACCAAAGCGCGATCGCGCCGTCTACAAAATCCTGGCTACCCTCGGCGTCATTGCCGAGAAAACTCTGGTGGCTCAGGATTCCGACAGATTAGGTTGTGAGTTCACCGCTCAACTGGGTCTGCTGCTGCCATTGGAAGAATACTGGCAAGACCGCAAGGAGCTGAAGGCCCAGATTCTAGGGGCGATCGCCGACTTCAGCTTTCGGGGCCGGGCATTGTTTGGGCAACTAGAGCGAATCGAGATGCAGCCAGAGGGGGCCGGGCTTTATCTGGCCAAGGGATTGCAGCTGGCTAGAGCTGGGGTGGGCATTCGAGACTCCACCGTTGTCGTCCTGATGTTTGGCCACCGCAATCTCTCCATCCTCACCTTCGAGAAGGGCAGCACGCCCCAGGAAACCAACAGCACCTCCCAGGGGCCAGGGTTTGTGGAATACCTGAAGCAGTGTGCTACCGAGCTGCCGGGTGTCGCCCCCGATGATCCGGCTCTGCTGGAAGCAATTTTGCAGGAGCACCCCACCTTCCACGTCCCAGGCCGCAAGGAGGCCCTCGACCTAGCTAAGGCCTGTAGCTATGCTCGGGAGTTCTATCTGGATCGGGTGAATCAGTTTTTGGTGGAGTGGCTGCCCTCAGCTGAAGTAGAAGTGATTGTCGGCGGGGGTGCTGCCTATTTCATTCGGCCAGAGCTGGAGCAGTTTTTTGACCAGCGAGGCCTCACTCAGCAGATCACCTGGGCCGAGGCCCTGCGACAGGAAATGACCGACGTGCTGCGGGGCCAGGATGGTACAGCCGAACCCGACTTGATCACCAGTGTCCGCTGGGCCGATGTCTATGGGTTGTTCAAAACCTTTATGTACAGCGCCAAGCCAACCCAGGCTCGGTAACGCCAAGTTCTCCCCAATCGCAGCAAAGACAAGGACTCAGAGGAATGACCCAAACATCAGAAACAAAGGCCCGGATTCAGTACTCCAGCCGGGATGAGCTGGATGTGGCGGTGATTGGTTACTGCCGGGGAAAGTCTCGCCACGACCTCCATGCGCGGATGCGATCAGCGCTCAATGGTTGCTATGGCCCATTTGCGATGGCAGCGGTTCAGGCTCCCCAGGATGAAATTCGGCGGCAGGCTGTGCGATCAATTCAGCAGTTGACGACTCAGATTCTAGAAATCAAGGAACGGTTTCTCCCGGAACTGGAAGCCTTCGACGATTCGATAACGACACCTAAGACCGCTCTCCCACTGGTTAAGCTATCCTCACGACATCTACCATCAGCCAATAGCTCCATGGCATCCACCCCAGCAGAACCCATCAAAACCCTGCCCGACCCAGGGCCGGTGGATCAGCCACTGCGGGAGTTCTTGGGCGACGATGCCGCCATCATGGCGGGGCTGAATCCTTTCATCAATGATTTGACGTGACTCCGCCGCGCCCCAGAACATCTATCCCCGTTGACCGCCAGACCCAGGAGCAGATCGCGGGGACGGCGGTGCTGCTCTTGGAGCGGTTCTGCCGCGACCAAGCTCGGGGGCAGCGGGTGTTTGAGGGCAAGCAGTTCTACACGATTGTGGAGCGGGGGCGCGATTTGAATATCGAGTTCAGGGGCGATGCTCACCACCTGCCGGAGACGATTCTCACGTTACGGACCCAGCGGGACAATGGACAGACGCTCTACGAAATTGAGTCTTGGCTGACCCAGGCAGATGTCCAGCGATTTGCCATCATTCGGCAGGAGCTACACAAGGAGCTGGGGGATTGTCAAATGTCCTCAAGGCAAACTAACGAATCAGTTCTAAGTTGACGTATCATGACCTAAAAGTTGTCACCCGTGCATACTCACGCTCTTGCCATGATAGCCGCTAAAACCCCAACCAGACGACACTGGGAACTGTTCAAGGCTTACAAGGCTAGGATTTCAAGACGCATGGAGCCGGAAGAGTTCCTTGAGTACTGGGTCGTCACCTACGACGAATTAGCGGAATTATGCGGGCGCTCTAAGAGCACCGTGGCTCACTGGTTCTCGCAGGGAGAGCATCGCCGCGAGCCATCCGAGGCAGATAAGCGGCGACTGGCTGAAGTTCATGCTCTTTGGAGCCAGTTTGAAAACGAACCCTCCCACCTCCGGGAGATTTGGGAACGAAAGCGAAAACGAAAACGAGATTAGATGTTGTCATCTGTGCATTGATTTGTTGCCCTGACGGCAACTTGAAAACTATCGTGGTCCTAAAGCGACTTAGTCCACTAGGCACAGCTAGAACGCTTAGTATCCTCAAGACCCTTTAGTACTCCTCACCTGGTGACGCACAATGACCCAACCTCCGGCTAGCTATTCAAAGGATCCCCGCTCTCCGCTTTTGCCCATCGCGATAGAAGATGTACCGTCTGGGCGAGAACCGCTACGCCATCTGCTGATTGGCTCTCCGAGGGGTGTTACGAGCACCATCCATAATCTCTATGGGCTCGGCTATGCCGAAGTGGGAATATGGAGCCCGCTCCTACCTACCCCTAATCCTGGGGATGTCATGTCTATTCTGACTCGTTATATTCTTCCTTGAAAAAGCACGCAAATAAAGGAAGCACCCCTGCTAATTGTCGTTTAAGACTCAGTCAAGGCGTGATTAGTTAGTGCCCCAAATGCTGGGCTAAAAACGGCAGCAAAATGGCTAGTGCTTCCTCCGAATATTCTTCTCCTAGGCCCAAAGAGCCTGGTGCCATGGCAGACTCCACTCCGGCCATAGCGCTCAGCATCTCCATCTCGGCTTTAGACTTAGGAGGGCTTTGTTGTCCGACAATGACCAGCTTAGGTACTGTCACCGCCTGCACCAAATCTAGCCAGTCGGTGCGCTGCTGCACCGGATCTAAGCCACCGGTTACGAAAGCAGCCGAGGCAAATCGGGCTCCTTTGGCCTGGGTGGTTTGGTGCTTGGCCTGTATCAGCCCTGGGGTAATGTGGGCGGCATTGCTGTAGACATGGCGACCCATCATCCACCGCAAAAAGGCTGGGTGAGCATTCAAGGCATACAGGGCTTGCCCCACTACCGGGCACCATACCAGCCAGCGCAGCAGGCTATAGGCCCAGCGATGATTGCCCATCGCTGTGGGCAGTGGCCCCCGCCAGGTCGGTGCTACCAGGGCGATCGCCTGCAAATGGGGTACAACACTTTTATCAGTCGCCAGGGTCAGAGTGTAACCTGCGCTATGGCCAGCTGCCACCAACCCGGCTAACCCTGGCACGATATCCTGCACAAAATCTTTTAGCAAGGCGTGGTAAATCGCTGGGCGGGTCCGCCAGGCTGGGCGGTCAGATGCCCCAAACCCTGGCCAATCTAGGGTAATTACCTGATAGTGCTGAGCCAACCTTGCTGCCACAGCATTAAACTCAGCACGGGTAGAGATGCTGCTGAGGGCAGGTAGTAAGAGTACAGGTGGCCCATCCCCTTGCAGGTCGTAGGCTACGGTCACTGGCTGGTCATGCCATTGCCAGGGGTAGTACCGTGTTTTAGCAGGTGTCTGTGCCTGATCTAAAAGCTTCGCTTCGGCCACAACGGTCTCCTTGTCCTTCTGACAAAACCATTTTCAGCATACTAACGCTCAGAAGGCGATGATTATCGTTCTCATCGCCTTCTGAAACGTCTCACCCTTAACTGTTCAATTTGGAGTGACACCGCCTGTTCTACGCTTCTAAGCTGATGACTGGTGGATAAATAATAGGCAGATGGGCTGAGAATACGCTGCCCTGCCCCACATCACTTTGTACAGTGAGATGCCCTCGGTGATGCTGTGCGATCGCCTTGGCAATCGCTAACCCCAACCCAGTGCCGCCAGTTTTGCGAGAGCGATCGCTGTCAACCCGATAAAAGCGCTCAAAAATGCGGCTTTGCTCAGCTGCTGGAATGCCAATGCCCGTATCTTTGACGGCAATGATCGCCATGCGATCGCGAGCCTCTAAACTTACCAGCACCGCTCCCCCTGGAGAGGTGTACTGGATGGCGTTGGCCATTAAGTTGGAGACGAGCCGGTAGAGTTGAGACTCATGCCCCAAAACATAAATCTCAGCGTCGGGAAGGTGATGGGCTAGGTGAATGTCTGAGGCCGCCGCCAGTTCCGAGAGCTCTTCAGTTAAATCAGCAATCAAATCATTCAGGCAGCAGGGCTTAAACGATTTGGGGGAGGTGTCTTGCTCCAGGCTGGTCAGCAACAGTAAGTCGGCGACCAAGTGGCTGAGGCGACGGCCCTGGCGCTCTACGGTCTGGAGCATGGGCGAAACATCTTGCTGCTGAGCAGGTGGGAGCCGCAGGATGGCTTCCACGGTTGCGAGCAGGCTGGCGAGGGGCGACCTGAGCTCGTGGGCGGCATCGGCGGTAAACTGCTGCTGCCGTTGATACGACTGGTAAATGGGCTGCATGGCTAGACCCGCCAGCCCCCAACTAGAGGCCGCGACCAGACCCAGCGCTATTGGCAACCCCACCGTCAAAATCCACCGGATGCGTCTAACCTCGGCATCAAAGGGGGCTAAGGTGCGCCCAATTTGCATGTAGCCCCAGGAGGGATGATTATGGCCATCGGTACTGGTGGGATGGGCATCGGCACTGTGCAAAATGGTGGTGAACTGGCGATAGCGAGTGCCGCTGTCGCTTTGCAGGGTTTGCCACGGGGCAGGGTTTACAGTTTGGGGCAGCGGCAAGGGCTGATTAGGCGAAAAGGCCAGCAGGTCGCCATGGTGGTCGAACAGGCGAATGTAGTAGCTGCTGCGATCGCTGATGCCAATGGTATGGCGCTGAATCACCGTAGGCTGGGGAGCGCAGACCTGCCCGGCCACACACAGGTCAGGAAAAATTTGCTGCAAAACAACAGTCGGATCTGCCGACGGGGGCAGCATGGGTTCTAGGCTGTCGTGGAGCGTTCCGGCGATCGATTCAATTTCTCGCTCTAGGGCCGCCGAGTTGGCCTGAATTAGCGCCCGGTAGATCCCCAGCCCCGCCAGGCCAAGAATCCCCGCCATCACCCCGGCGTACCAGAGGGCTAAGCGGGTGCGACTGCGACGAAAGAGCTGCTGACTATTCATGGGCGGCTAAAGGGAAGAGTTAAAACGATAGCCTTGACCAGGAATGGTCTCGATCGGGCAGGTACAGCCATGCTTGGCTAGCTTGCGGCGCAACAGGCGAATTTGGGCGGCCACCACATTGCTCACTGGCTCATCGTCCAAATCCCACAGTTGATAGCGAATTTTGCTGCCGGGAATGATGCGATCGCAGTTTTGCATCAAATACGCCAGTACCTGAAACTCCTTCAGCGTTAGCGGAATGCTCTGAGCAGGCTGGTCGCTATGTTCTATCTGAAGGGTAGTGTTGGCATCATCCAGGGAAAACCGGCCCACTGTCAGGGTCTGAGGCTGTAGCTGGGGCGATCGCCGCTGAATTGCCCGCAGCCGCGCCAGCAGCTCCTCCATCACAAAGGGTTTAACCAAGTAGTCATCGGCTCCGGCGTCTAGCCCCGTGACGCGATTTTCGGGCTGGCCCAAGGCAGTCAGCATTAGTACGGGCAAGGGGTTTTGGTGTGACCTGAGCCGTTGGCATAACTCCAGGCCAGACAGCTCGGGCAACAGCCAATCGACAATGGCTAAGGTGTAGTCCGTCCACTGGTTTTCAAGGCAGTACCAAGCCTGGGCACCATCGGTCACCCAGTCCACCACATACTTCTCACCCATCAAGACCTGCTTAATCGCCAGTCCCAAATCCTCCTCATCTTCCACCAGCAAAATTCGCATAGCCTCAGGCACACAGTTTACGACGTTGATCTTACAGAACGACCTGCCGTTTCACCTCGATTTCATCTGGTCTCTGGCAGACTACGACCGACCGTAGCCAAATTTCGGAGTGAGGAACCATGCGTTACACCCAAAAGCCTTTTCTAGAAGCCGCTCTAATCACCGTTCTGTTGCTAGCGGTGCCCAAAGCCGCAATCTCCCACGTGGGCCACGGTGATGAATTTCAGGCCGAAGGCGGCATCAACCGAGTCGAGGTCAAGGCTGAGACCGACTCCCTATTGGGCATTGAGGTTAACCCTATTGAGTCTGCCGCCGATGGCAGCGCTGCCGTGCTGATTCCGGTGACGGCTCTGGTGGATGATGCCGGTCAGCAGCTTGTCTTCGTGCAGTATGGCAATTTTTATGAGCCGGTGCCGGTGACGACCGGCGCGACCCAGGGCGACCTGATTGAAGTCACCGATGGACTGTCGGTAGGGGAGCAGCTTGTCACCCAGGGCAGCCTATCGCTCTATGCCGAATCGCGCAAAACCCAGACCGCTGAAGCTGCTCCGACCGCAGCCGTTCCGGCAACCGATGCGGCCCATGCCCAGGCCGATGCCCAGGGCACTCCCCACAGCCACGATACGGCGGGCAATCTTGCTCCGCCTAGTGAAGCAGTTCCCGCAGCGGGTGAGCTGGCTCAGGCGAGCGAAACCGCCGCACCCTCTAGGAGTTTTCCCTGGGGGCTTGTAGTCGGTGTAACGTCAGCGGCTGCCGTAGTCACTGGGGCGATGACCTTTTTAAGCGGCGGTCGCAAAAAGAAGAGCCGCTTTTCCGATGGCACCTATTCGGGCAAACGAGGAGACTACTAACCTGGGTCGTTTCTCTGCATCAATGTCTCAGCAATAGATGGTCGCGCAGCTCTCTGGACTGCGATGCAAACGAGACGCTGGTGCGACGGGCGGTATCTTTTTTCTCAGAAATTACTTAGATGTTTAACTCACTTTTGAACCAGACCCTCAAAAATTCCATTGCCCAGCGGTGGTTTATTGTGGCCGCTGCCATTGCGGTGACCATCTGGGGCGTTTTCAGCCTTACCCAGATGCCGTTGGATGTGTTTCCCGAGTTTGCGCCGCCCCAGGTCGATATTCACACCGAAGCTCCTGGCCTAGCGCCTGAAGAAGTTGAAACCCAAATCACCGTGCCCATCGAAAGCGCGGTGAATGGCCTGCCAGGGGTGACTACCGTGCGCTCTTCGTCGAAGGTGGGGCTGTCGATGGTGCAGGTGGTGTTTGACCAGGAGGCCGACATTGCCCAGGCCCGGCAGGCGGTGACCGAACGGCTGCAACAGGTGACCAGCCAACTGCCAGAGGGTGCCCACACCCCAGAGCTATCGCCTCTGGCCTCCCCCCTGGGCACAATTTTGATGTATTCCTTTACGCTCAATGGCCAGGGCCAGATCTCGATGATGGATCTGCGCCGCCTGGTAGACAGCACCCTTAGCCAGCAGATTTTGTCGGTGCCAGGGGTCACACAAGTCACCGTCTACGGCGGCGACGAGCGACAAGAGCAGGTATTGGTTGACCCAGAGCAATTGACCTCGCTGAATGTGGCCCTCAACGAGGTCACCGCTGCCGCCCGAGGCGCTAACTCCAACGCGCCAGGCGGCTTTTTGATTGGCGGCGGTCAAGAACTACTGGTGCGAGGCATCGGCCAAGTGCAGTCGATTGAAGATCTACAGCAGTCGGTGGTGAAAGTCGAGAACGGCGAGCCAATTGTGCTACAAGATGTCGCTGAGGTGCAGACCGGAGCTGCCCTCAAACGAGGCGATGCCAGCTTTAACGGTCAGCCCGCTGTGGTGTTAATGATCACCAAGCAACCCGATGTGGATACGCCTACGGTTACCGACGCTGTGGAAGCGGTGATTGCTGATTTACAGCGCACCTTCCCGACCGATGTGCAGATGGCCCGCACCTTCCGCCAGTCGAACTTTATCGACTCGGCCATTAGTAATGTCAGCGGTTCGCTGCTTGAAGGCATCATCATCGTGTCGGTGATTATGCTGCTGTTTTTGATGAACTGGCGCACGGCGATCATCACTCTCAGCGCTATTCCCCTGTCGCTGCTGATTGGGTTGATGTTGATGAAAGCCTTTGGCCTAGGCATCAATACCATGACTCTGGGTGGCCTAGTGGTGGCCATTGGCTCAGTGGTCGATGACTCGATTGTGGATATGGAGAACTGCTATCGCGGTTTGCGTACTAACCAGGCCCAGGGCAACCCCAAACATCCCTTTCAGGTGGTGTACGACACCTCTGTGGAAGTGCGGCTGGCGGTGATTTTTTCCACGGTGATCATCGTGGTGGTGTTTGCGCCCATCTTTAGTTTGACCGGGGTAGAAGGGCGCATTTTTGCCCCCATGGGCTTGGCCTATTTGCTTTCGATCGCGGCCTCTACCCTAGTGGCCATGACCTTGTCACCTGCGCTCTGTGCCATTTTGCTGGCCAACCAAACTCTGCCTCAAGAAGGCACCTTTGTGTCGCGCTGGGCTGAGCGGCTCTATCGTCCGCTGTTGAATGTGTCGCTGCGGGCTCCCCAAGTGATTCTGGCACTCTCGTTGGCGATGTTGGTGGCAGCTATGGCGATCGTGCCGTCGCTAGGGCGGGTGTTTTTGCCAGAGTTTCAGGAAAAATCCCTGGTCAACTCCATGGTGCTGTTCCCTGGGGTATCGCTGGATATCACCAATAGGGCGGGTATGGCGCTGGCCACAACGCTAAGAGAGAACCCCCTCTACGAGTGGGTGCAGGTGCGGGCTGGGCGTGCCCCCGGCGATGCCGATGGGGCGGGGGTCAACATGGCCCACGTGGATGTGGAACTCAGTGATCTGGCCCTGGAAGACCGCGAAGCCAGTGTGCAACAGCTGCGGGAGGCGTTTTTGGCACTGCCGGGGGTAGCCCCCAATATTGGTGGGTTTATCTCCCACCGCATGGATGAGGTGCTGTCGGGGGTGAGAAGTGCGATCGCCATCAAAATCTTTGGCCCCGACCTGGCCGAACTGCGCCGCATCGGGGAACAGGTGCGCGACACTATCGAGCCGATTGCAGGGGTGGTTGACTTGCAGCTCGAGCCTCAATTGCCCATTCGTCAGGTGCAGATTCAGTATGACCGGGCGGCGGCGGCTCGCTATGGGTTGAGCATGGCCGCAATTTCAGAGATTGTTGAAACCGCCCTCAACGGTCGGATCGTGTCGCAGGTGCCAGAGAATCAGCAGCTGATCAATATTGCTGTGGGTTTGCAAGAATCTGCGCGCGATAATCTCGATGCCATTCGCGCCATTCCCGTTAGCACCCCCACCGAGGAAATTATTTCCCTGGGAGATGTGGCCACCGTCGATTACGGTATGGGCGCAAATGTGGTGAACCGGGAAGATGTGTCGCGGCTGATTGTGGTCTCGGCCAACGTGGCCGAGCGTGACCTGGGCAGCGTGGTGGGCGATATTCAAGCCCAGATTCAGCAAAATGTGCAGTTGCCCAACGGCTACTTCATCCAGTACGGCGGCCAGTTTGAGTCTGAGCAACGGGCCACCAGCAGCCTGCTGATTTACAGCCTCTTGGCGGCGATCGCGATCGCAGTACTGATGTTCTTCTCGGTGAAGTCGCTGCCCGCCACCATTGCCATCATGATCAACCTGCCCCTAGCGCTGGTGGGCGGCATCGCCTCCATTGCGCTGACCGGCGGAGTGATTTCCATCGCCTCGTTGATCGGTTTCATTACCCTGTTTGGCGTGGCGGTGCGCAACGGCCTGCTGTTGGTCGACAACTACAACAATAAATTTGCCCAGGGGATGCCCCTCAAAGAGGTGATCGTCACCGGGTCCCTTGACCGGGTCAATGCCATCTTGATGACGGCGCTCACGTCTGCTTTGGGGATGCTGCCGTTGGCGATCGCCAGTGGGGCTGGCAATGAGATTCTGCAACCTCTGGCGATTGTGGTGTTGGGGGGCCTATTCACCTCCACGGCATTAACGCTGCTGGTGATTCCAGCCCTCTATGCCAAGTTTGGCAAGTGGCTAATGCCCAAACGAAAGCAGACTGCCCTTGAGGTGGCGATCGCTGTCAATGCGGCGTCGCATTCTACCGCCGGGTTAAGGCAGTAGTTTGGTTAGAACTCTGTTCGAGGCGCGATCTGCTTAGCTTTCTGAGCCGCAAACCGCGCCTTTTTTAACCCAATCAGCCTTTCCTCAAATATGCCCCCCAGGGGGATGCGTTAGAGTGGTTGCTCAAAGGTCATCGCCTGCCTTGTCATGCCCTGTAAACCTCATGATTCAAGCTCCTCGGCTGTTCCAATGTCTTAGAAACCCTACCTTTGCCCGCCTCTACACAGCCCAAACTATTAACCTGGTTGGCGATGCCCTGACCTGGTTAGGGCTGGCACTACTCGCCTTTGAACTAGCGGGTGAAAACGCTGGGCTGATTTTGTCAGGGGCGCTCACCCTGCGAGTTGCGGCCTATGTCGTGCTCTCACCGCTGGCGGGGGCGATCGCCGATCGCGTTGACCGCAAGCGCATCATGGTTATCACCCATTTAGCGCGGATGGTGATTGTTTGTCTGCTGCCCTTTGTCACCCAGATTTGGCACATTTATGCGATCGTGTTGGCCCTAAACCTGTTCTCTGCATTTTTTACACCCACCTACACTGCCACCATTCCCTTGATTGCCACCCAAGAGGAGTACCCCACTGCGATCGCTCTTTCCAGTGCCACCTATCAGCTATTGGGTGTGCTCGGCCCCGGTTTAGCCGGTAGCATTGCCGCCTTTGTGGGCATCCGGCAGGTGTTTTTTCTGGATGGCATCACCTTTTTGATTGCTGCTATTTTGGTCATTACTCTGCCAGGGCAGCTGATGGTCGCCCAACAACCGCAGGAGGTTAGAACATTCCGCCGAACGCTACAAGATATTCGCCTGGGCACCACCTGCTTACTCAGCGATCCACCGATCAGATATGCCTTGGCTATGCAGTTGGTGGCGGCGATCGCCGGAGCCGCTATCCTGATCAACACCGTCGGGTATGTCCAGGGCAATCTTCAGCTAGGCAAGCTGGAGTATGGCTGGGTTATGGCCGCCTTTGGTATCGGAGCAACCCTGGCATCTATTGGATTGGGCACCTTCAACCCTAGGCAGAAACAGACGGTACTCACTGGTCTGGGGGCTGCTCTAATTACCCTCGCGCTCTTGCCCGCAAGTTGGGTTAGCCTAGGTGGGCTATTGCTGTTATGGATTGTTGCAGGGGTGGGGCAAACTCTGGTTAATGTTCCTACCCAAACCCTAATTGCTGATCGGGTTGATGTTGACATTCAGGGTCGAGTCTACGGGGCTCATTTTGCCTGGAGCCATCTGTGGTGGGTCTTTGCTTATCCCATCGCGGGATGGATGGTGAGTCACTTGCCCAGTTCTGTTTTTCTGGGCAGCAGCCTGATTGGTGCAGTGATTTGGGTCATCGTCAACCTAGTTTTCCACCCCAGTCAACAATCTGATCGGAAGAGAGGACTATGGCATGACCATCACCATACTCACGATCAGCATCACCAGCATCACCATTCACGACATCTAGCTATGACGGTAATCCATAGCCATCTCCACTTCCACACCGTTGCTCAGTTAGAACCCTGCTGAATAAAGGAATGTGGCGACCGCGATCGTGATGCTGATATTCTTCTCAGATACCAGGTTCCTGATGCGCCTATCAATGTTATGGGCAATGAATTGCAGCTCTATCGTCTAGTATCAAACCTGATGGCCAATGCCATTCAGTACAGACCACCAGGTGGTTCAGTCGTCATCAGTTTATCCACCCATGATCGCACCGCCACCATCGCTATCAAAGATACAGGCCTTGGGATTCCTCCTAAAGAACAAAGCCGTGTTTTTGAAAGCTTCTATCGGGTGAACAGCGATCGCACCCGCAAAACAGGCGGTACGGGACTGGGGCTCGCCATTGCCCAGACCATTGTGCAACGGCACCAGGGGCAACTTTCCTTAGACAGTGAGATAGGCCAGGACAGCCTATTTACCGTTTCACTTCCCTGTATACACGCTTGAGAGCCCATGCAACCCCGTGAAAAGCTAGTACAACGTCCAACCCTGAGCCAAGAAGGACAGTTTGAGTTAAAAACCTAGGCTGGAGCTAGAGTCGAAGAATTATCCCTTGACTCTCCAGATGACTGGAGAGTTTAGGATAGATTTAATCCTTGATGAGGTCAGCCATGCTCACTGAAGCTCCTCCCAAACTCATTGGCGCTGTTGCTAAGAAAAGCGGTTTACCCGTTAAAACCATCCGCTACTACGACGAGATTGGCCTGCTCAAAACCGCCGGACGCACCGAGGGCGGCTATCGAGTTTTTGCAGAAGATGTCTTTACCCGGTTGGGCTTTATTCGGCGCGCTCAGAGCCTTGGTCTCACCCTGACCGAAATCAAAGAATTTTTGGAAGTGCATGATCAAGGGGACTTACCCTGCTCCCATATCCAAGTCAAGCTAGAGGATAAGTTGACAGAGATTGAAGAAAAAATTCAGCAACTTCAACTGCTGAGGCAGGAGCTATCTGGGCTCCTGTCTGGATGGCAGAGCATAGCCACTCAAACAGACGAAGCTATCTGTCCGATTATTGAAAGCTAGTAAATTTATCGTTTCTCCAACAAGTAATAACTGCCGAACTGGGTCTATTGATTAGGCCCAGTCTTTTTGTTTGAAAATCTTCTCTTGACACTCCAGTCAGGGGGAAGCTCTAGAGTAAGGCTATGCCTAGTAAGTCAGGAATAAAAATCCTGCGTAGGGTTATGGGATACATCGAAATTCACGTCTAAAACTAACTGAGAGGAAACCTATGACGACTCAAGTGAATACTGAAATCAGTCTGCCAGCTGTTTTTGAGGATATTTGCCAACTCGTACTCAAAGGTAGCGCGATGGAAGCCTTTGAAAAATACTACGCTGATACGGTAGTCATGCAAGAAAATGACGAGCCCGCCACCGTTGGCAAAGAGGCAAACCGTCGCCGAGAGGAAGACTTCTTTGCCAAAATTATTGACTTTCACGAAGCCAAACTCAAGAACGTGGCCTTCACTGAGGACACAATTTTCTCTGAATGGTATCTAGACTATACCCATGCTGAATGGGGGCGTCGCACTTACCACCAGGTTTCGGTGCAGCAGTGGCAAGATGGACAGGTGATTCACGAGCGCTTTTACTACGGCTCTTAGATAGCCTGAGTTTGAAAGGCTTATGAATAGGTCTATTTCCTAGCTCTGGCTAGGTTAAGAGGTCTGCGATCGCAGACCTTTTTTATTGCCAAAAATTTCTTAAAATTAGCGCTTGACTGTCCAGCTGACTGGAAACTGTATGGTTTACCCATGGTTGATTTGACCACCTTTGAGGAACTACTAATGACTACTAACACCAATGATATTCAGCCAGATTCCGGTTTTTCTCATGACTGGTTTGAGGTGATTGACGAAAGCTCTAGACGATGGAACTTCAAACAGGTTATTCACCGGATCTGGAGTAGCGTAACAGAGCTATTTTCACCATCCAGTGAGCTGAGGATTTTTACGGGTCGCGATCGCCACGGCAATACCTACTACCGAGTTTATGACGTATTGACTCAAGACTTCCATCGCTTTGAGTCTGAGGATGAGGTGCGTATTTGGCTAGAGCAAAGCTATTACCGCTAAGTCAGCTGGTTAGTTGATTTTCTCTTGCCAATTTTCAAGTCCAAGCTGATGCCATATTGAGTATTTTCGCCGCCAACAGGAGTCCACCATGTACGAGTTTCCGCCCGATAGTTCTAAGGTTTATCGCGATCTGGAATGGCTTGAGTCATCCCTTGACAATAGGCAAAAATCACCGATTGGAGCATTGTTTGACTGGCTTTCACGCACCTCTAGAGAACTCTCTTTTGCGCTGTTTGGGGAAATGGAGCCTCGAGTTTGGGAGTACGTCGATCGCACCGGTCAGAGCTGGTGGATGATTCAAGACTCCTTGGCCAATCAGCCGTTTCGATCGCTCTCTATTAATGACGTTCGCGTTTGGCTAGAGCAGCAGTATCTGGCCAGCCCCGAAGATGTTTAGCGATCTGATTAACCTAAGCCGCATTACTAAACCCCATTACCCCCAGATGAGTTATGGACGCGTTTGATTTCCCCATCGCTGATGCTCAAACAGAGCCAGCGGCAAGCCCCAAAAAACGACCGTGGCGATCGCGCCTTTGGCTCATCTTTGCCCTGCTTTGGCTCACTGGCGGCAGCTTTGAGCTGTGGCGCTGGTGGCAAAAGCAGGAGGTGGTACCCGTAGCCCAGGCGCAGCAGCCCCCCATGCCCGTGCAAACCCTGACGGTGCAGGCCGTGAGTTTGGCAGAAACATCGGAGTTTGTAGCCAGTCTGCGATCGCACCAATCCGTTCTCCTGCGCCCCCAGGTGCAGGGGCAGGTAGCGCAGATTCGGGTGCAGTCGGGCGATCGCATCACCGCTGGCACGGTGCTAATTGAGATCAACCCGCAGCAACAGCAGGCCCTGGTCACTGGAGCTGCCGCAGCGGCAGAATCAGCCCAGGCCAGTATCGCCAATGCCAGAGCTGGCCTGCAAGCCCTGGAAGCCCAACGGGTCGCCAAGCAAACCGAGGTGCAGTACGCCCAGCAGGAGTACAACCGCTTTGCCACCCTGGCCGAGGCGGGTGCAGTCTCTCGGCAAATGCGCGACCAGTATGCCCAGCAGCTCGAAGTGGCCCGTGCCTTGTTGAACGCCATGGATAAGCAGATCCGCGCCCAGCAGGCCACCATTGCCCAGGCCGAGCAGTCTTGGCAGGCGGCGCAGGCCCAAACCCAGGCTCAGACATCCCAGCTGGCCTATTTTCAAATCACCGCGCCCTTTACCGGGGTGGTGGGCGATATTCCCGTCAAGGTGGGCGAGGTGGTGAGTCCGGGTACAGCGCTGGTTGGGCTGGCCAAGAACGACACTCTGGAGGTGAATTTCTCCGTTCCGGCGGAGCGGGCGGCGCTGCTGCAACCCGGTAGCCCGGTGGAGCTGGTGGACGGGCAGGGGCAACCCCAGGGCACCAGCCAGGTTGAGTTCATTGCCCCCAATGCCGACCCCGCGACTCAGTTGGTATTGGTGAAGGCGCTGTTGCCCAACCCGAAAGGCAACCTGCGGGCCGATCAATTTGTGCAGGCCCGCATTACCTGGAGTCAGCGCCAGGGTACCCGCGTACCGGCCAGTGCTGTGACCCATTTGGGCAGCGAATCCTTTGTGTTTGTGGCGGAGTCTGGGACAGCGGGCACGGTGGCGCGGCAGCGATCGGTGCAACTGGGCGAAATCGAAGATAACCAGTACCAGGTGATCGAGGGGCTACAGCCCGGCGAAGCGGTAATCACCACGGGGGTTCTGATGCTGCGCGACGGTGCGCCCGTTAGCCCTATTGAGAATTGAGATTTTCGGACGCGAACGGTGCGTTCCGGCCCAAGCAAAGTTCCAACCAACCGTAGGGTGGGCAATGCCCACCAACCGTGAATCAGCATTTCTTCAAAAACCCTTACAGGCACACCCCCACTACATCCAGAGGTGACCCCATGTTTACGGATTTCTTTATCAAAAAGCCCGTCTTTGCCATTGTCTGTGCCCTGGTCACCCTGGTGGTGGGGCTGATCAGCCTGCCGCTGCTGCCCATTGAGCAGTACCCCGACATTAGCCCGGTGCAGGTTACCGTCACCGCCAACGCCGTCGGGGCCAACGCCCAGGTGGTAGAAGAAACAGTAACCAACGTGCTGGAGCGCCAGATCAACGGCGTGGCCGGAATGCGTTACATCAGCTCCACCAGCAGCAACGACGGCACCAGCACCATTGTCGTCACCTTTCGCCAGGGGTACGACATCGACGTGGCCGCCTCGGATGTGCAGAACCGGGTGTTGCAGGTAGAACCCCAACTGCCGGAGGCGGTGCGACAAACGGGGGTGCAGGTGTCGAAGCAGTCTAGCTCGATTGTACTGGCGATGGCTCTCTACAGCGAGGATGATCGCTACGACGACACCTTCATCAGCAACTACGCCGACCTGTACGTGCTCGATGCCCTGCGGCGAATTCCCGGCGTGGGCACCATCGTTCCCTTTGGCGAGCGGCGCTATGCCATGCGCCTCTGGCTCGACCCCAATCGCTTAGCCAGCCGCCAGCTCACCGCCCAGGATGTGATTACAGCGTTACGCCAGCAGAATGTGCAGCTGGGGGTAGGCAGCATTGGTCAACCGCCCAACCCTGACGGCCAGCTCTACCAGCTCGATCTGCAAACCCTGGGACGGCTGAGCAGCCCAGCGGAGTTCGAGAACGTGGTGCTCAAAGCGGGGGCGGCAGGCGATCTGGTCAAGCTCAAGGATGTGGGCCGGGCCGAGCTGGGAGCCGAGCGCTACAGCACCTTTGCCCGTTACAGCGGCCATCCGGCGGTGGGGTACCAAATTTTGCAAACCCCCGGCAGCAACTCTCTGGCCATTGCCAAGGCGGTGAAGGCGGAGATGGCGCGGCTGGCGGAACGCTTTCCCCCAGGGCTGATTTACGAGATTCCCTACGACTCGTCGCGGTTTGTGGAGGCGTCGTTTCGAGAAGTGATTATCACGCTGTTGCAGGCGGTGGTGCTGGTGGTGCTGGTGATCTTTGTGTTTCTGCAAGACTGGCGCACCACGGTGATTCCAGCGATCACCATTCCGGTGTCGCTGGTGGGCACCTTCGCCTTTGTCAAACTCTTTGGCTTTTCTCTCAACAGCCTGACGCTGTTTGGCCTGACGCTGGCGACGGGTATGGTGGTGGATGACGCGATTGTGATTGTGGAGGACATCAGCCGCCTGATTCAAAGGGAGGGGCTGTCGCCGATGCAGGCTGCGATCGCATCTATGCGCAACCTGGTGGGCGCGGTGATTGCCACCTCGCTGGTGCTGATGGCGGTATTTGTGCCGGTGGGCTTTTTCCCCGGTACGGCGGGGCAGCTCTACCAGCAGTTTGCGTTGACGATTGCCTTTGCGATCGCACTTTCTACTTTCAATGCCCTCACCCTTACCCCGGCGCTCTCCGCGCTGCTGCTACGGGCACAGCCCCGCCAAACTGGCGCTCTCGGCTGGATCTACCGCCGCATCAACGGCTTTTTGACCGGGCTAGAGCGCAGCTACCACTGGGGGCTGGGTCGGTTGATGCGATGGCAGAGCGCCGTTCTGGTCGGCTTTGTGGGGCTGCTGGTGGCGACGGGATGGCTCTACACCCAGGTACCCCAGGCGTTTTTGCCGGAAGAAGATCAGGGCTATTTCATCAGCATTTTGCAGGGGCCAGATGGCACCTCCCTCAACTACACCGAGCAGGTGGTGGCCCAGGCCGAGCAGCAGTTGCTGGCGGTGCCGGAGCTAGAGGGCACCTTTGCCATGGGCGGGGTGGGCTTCAACGGCAACACCCCCAACCGGGGCATTCTGTTTGCGCCGCTCAAATCCTGGCAGGAGCGGCGGCAGCCGGAGCAGTCGGTGACGGGCATTCTCAACCGGGTGCGGATGCCGCTGATGGGCATTCCCCAAGCGCCAGTAATTGCAGTCAATCCGCCTACCATCCCCAGCCTGGGCAGCGTCGGCGGCTTTGTGTTCCAGCTTCAGGACCGCGACAGCAGCACCTCAGACATTAACGAACTGGACCAGATGAAAGGGGCGATTTTGGCGAAGGCCAACCAGACCCCCGGCTTGCAAGGGGTGTTTAGCCTCTACACGGCCAACGCGCCCCAGCTTCAGGTGGAGGTCAATCGCGATCGCGCCGAAGCCCTGCAAGTCCCCGTCGAAGAAATTTTCAGCACCCTGCAAACCTACCTCGGTTCCCGCTACGTCAACGACTTCAACGCCTTTGGCCGCACCTATCGGGTCTATGTGCAGGCCGATGCCACCTTCCGCGCCGACCCCGACAGCATTGGGCAACTGTATGTGCGATCGCAACCGGGCGAAATGATTCCCCTCAGCGCCCTGGTCACCATTACCCGCACCACCGGCCCCCAAATTATCAACCATTACAACCTGCACCGCGCGATCGAAATTAACGGTTCAGCGGCTCCCGGCACCAGCTCTGGGCAGGCGATGCAGGCGATGGCGAAGCTAGCGACCGAGGTGCTGCCCCCCAACCTGGGCTTTGAGTGGTCGGGCATTTCTTTAGAAGAGTTGGAGTCAGGAGGCAAAGCGCCGATCATCTTTGGGCTGGGAATTTTCTTTGTCTTTCTAGTGCTGGCGGCGCAGTACAACAGCTTTGTCGATCCGCTGACGATTATGCTGGCGGTGCCCCTGGCGGTGTTGGGGGCGCTGGCGGCCCAGTCGATGCGCGGGCTGTATAACGACGTGTACTGCCAGGTGGGGCTAGTAATGCTGATTGGGCTAGCCAGCAAAAACGCCATTTTGATCGTGGAGTTTGCCAACCAGCTGCGGGACGAAGGGCTATCCCTCACCCAAGCGGCGGTGCAGGCCTCCCAGGAACGGCTGCGCCCCATTCTGATGACCGCGATTTCGACCCTATTGGGCATTTACCCGCTAATGGTGGCCACGGGGGCAGGCTCGGCCAGTCGCCAATCGTTGGGCACGGCTATCTTTGGCGGCATGTTGGTGGCGACGGTGCTCACGCTGTTTGTGGTACCGGTGCTCTATATTGCGATCGGCAACGTGCAACAGCGCGTGATCAAGGCGTTCCGATAGAGCAAGCCCAGGTTTGTGAACTTATCAACGCCCCCTTGACACTCCAGCACACTGGAGTCTCTAGCATAGAGTCATCAAGCTTTTTAACCCCTGTCACGCTGCATTGACGGGCATTTCAACCAATCATTACCCTCCCCTAGGGAAAAGGAAAAGACCATGAAGCGTCGTCATTTTATCGCCCTCGGAGCGGCTGGCATTGGCAGTGCGGCAACCCTCCATTGGGCTGGGAATCGTCCTGTTGCTAATGGATTTTCTGCGGTCGCTGCCCCTGATATTTATACCAGCCAAAATGGCCTGCTAGAGGTAGATTTAACCGCTGCGGTGAGCCCAGTGCAGGTAGGTGATGGTCCTTCAGGACCGGCGTCGCGCCATCGCACCGCCAACCTGCTCAGCTTCAACGGCCAAAGCCCCGGCCCCCGCCTAGAGGTCCGCCCCGGCGATACCGTCCGCATTCGGCTGCACAACCAGCTCGATCAGCCCACCAACTTGCACTACCACGGGCTGCACATCACCCCCCAGGGCACAGGCGATAACGTGTTCCTCAGCGTGGCTCCGGGCGAAGCGTTCACCTACGAATTCACCATACCTGCCGATCATCCCGCTGGCACCTTTTGGTATCACCCCCATCACCACCACCACGCAGCAGAACAACTCTTTGGGGGCTTGGCGGGTCTATTCGTCATTCGGGGCGATTTAGATGAGATCCCAGAAGTGAAGGCCGCTCAGGAAGAGTTCATTGTCCTCAAAGACTTTGAGATTGACCGGGCTGGCAATATCCCTGCGCCTAACCACATGGCGCTAATGATGGGGCGAGAAGGGTCGTTGGTGACGGTGAATGGTCGGGTTAATCCCGGCTTGAACATTCCCCAAGGCGGGTTACTGCGGCTGCGGTTGCTAAATACGTCGGCCTCCCGCTTCTATCGATTGCAGCTAGAGGGGCACCCGTTCCAGTTGATTGCCACAGATGGCGGGGCGATCGCATCCCCCATCGAACTTCAAGAACTCCTCCTCGCCCCCGGCGAACGAGCAGACGTGCTCATCCAAGGAAATCGACAATCGGGCGAGTACCGCCTACTCAACCTGCCCTACAACCGGGGCGGCATGGGCATGATGGGCAGTGGCATGGGCGGCATGATGCACGGTGGCAGTGACCCATCGGCAGACCCTCAACCCTTGGCTACCCTGAATTATCGCGGCTCAGTTGCGGCGTTGCCTCTACCGCAACAGTTGGGCACGGTGGAAACGCTGCCGGAACCGACTGTCACACGCCGCATCGAGCTGTCTATGACCATGGGCCACGGGATGGATATGGAGTTTTGGTTTAACGGCAAACCCTACGATGCCCAGCGCATCGACATCGAGGCCCAGCTCGATACCGTGGAAGAGTGGGAACTAGCCAACGTTGACCCTGACCGGATGGATCACCCCTTTCACCTACACGTCAACCCGTTCCAGGTCATCAGCCGCAATGGACAGCCCGAACCCTACCGCGCCTGGAAAGACACGGTTCTAGTGAAGGGCGGCGAAACAGTGCGCATTCGTGTACCCTTCCGCACCTTTGCGGGCAAAACCGTCTTCCACTGCCACATCCTCGACCACGAAGACCTGGGCATGATGGGCAACATTCAAATTTCGGCTTAGTAATCTCTTGCTGGCAAGAAAGTTATCCCCCCAGCGCACCTGTTGGAGGCGGCATTGGGGGGATTGTATGATGCGCATTGATCTGGCGTCTGGGGTTAGCGATCGCCCTTTACCTACTGTCCGTACCAGTCTTGCCGCCACTGGGTCATCTGGTCGATTTCTACCTGCTGGCTGGCGATGATGGCCTCTGCCAACTCCTGAACTTCAGGACGGCTGCTCTTTGTCAGCGCCTCTTGCGCCATCGTCAGCGCTCCTTCATGGTGGGGAATCATGGCGTTGATAAAGCGCAGGTCATACTCATCGTCGGCAGTGCCTAGATCCATGTCCATCATCATGGCTGACATCATATCTTCACTCATGGGCATCATGTGGCCCATCTCAGCGTGGTACATGACCGGGTCTGCCGGAGCATCGGGATACCAGGCTTGCCGCCACGCCTGCATTTCAGCAATTTCAGTCTCTTGAGCGGCAATGATGTCGCTAGCCAGGGTTTGAATTTCAGGACGGGTGGAGTTTTGTTGGGCATCCTCTGCCATGACCACCGCGCCCTGGTGGTGCATGATCATGGCGTCGATAAAGCGCAGGTCAAAGCTCTCATCAGCGGGGCCAAGATCCATCATGCCGTGATCCATCATGCCGCCATCCATCTGGCCCATGCCGCCGTGATCCATCTGGGCGGTTTCGGTGGCTGGCTCAACCGCCGCGTCTCGGGAGTTAGCGCAGGCGGGTAGGCCGACAGCGGCGCTAAGACTGAGCAGGGCGATCGCAGCTAGTTTCAATGTCATCTCAATACCTTCAATTGTCTGCGCAGTTTGTGTTTGGCTATATAGAAGTGTGCCAAGCAAAAATGAAATCAGGATGAAATTTGAGCCGCTGACGGTATGAGATATCGAATTTGGCAATCTCTCTCAATAGCTAGATTTGGTTATTTTCACTCTCTCTTTAAGCTAGAGAAGACTGAAATGGCCAGGATCTTGAACGTCTAGAGAGGTTGATTATGCCGATTCAAACACTCAAATTACACAACATAAATGATGAGATGCAGCAGTGCATTCAGAACTGCCTCGATTGCCACAGCATGTGCCTCAACACCATCGCCTACTGCCTGGAGCAGGGCGGTCACCACGCTGAGCCATCCCACATTCGCCTGATGATGGACTGCGTGGAGAGCTGCCAAACCAGCGCCAACTTTATGCTGCGTGGTTCCGACCTACATGCTCATTTTTGCGGGGCTTGTGCAGAGGTGTGCGATCGCTGCGCCCAAGATTGCGCCAGCATGGGCGACGATGCCCAAATGCAGGCCTGCGCCGAGATGTGCCGCCGCTGTGCAGAAACCTGCCGCCGCATGAGCATGGCAATGGCCTGATCCACGCTGGCTTGGAGCTTGTCCATGTAGCACAGATACAAGCTTATAAAAACTGACAGCTAACGTAATGAGGGGCATAGTCTTTATGCCCCTCATTGTCGTTTCAAGACTGAATAAAAAGAATAATCAACCGCTTCATAAATTGTTTGGCTTACCCCCTTGACTCTCCAGCGCACTGGAAGCTCCAAGATAGACCCATACAGCGTTTAGAGGTTTGTTATGTCCCTTTCATTTACCGTTCCTAACCTGGCCTGTTCCTCCTGTGTCAAGGCTGTCACCCAAGCCATTCAAACAATTGACAGCACCGCCCAGGTCAACGCCGATTCCAAAACCAAGCAGGTCAACGTTACCACCACCGTCACCGAGACCGTCATTAAGCAGGCCATTATCGACGCTGGCTATACCGTTGCCTAGCTCTGCCGTTCAGTCATTGATTCTGACCAGCCATTGATCCTGATAAGGAGGATATCGATGCAAAACCAACTCTTAAAACTGCGAGGCATGAGCTGTGCCGCCTGTGCCAGCACCATTGAAGACGCCATTCGCAGCGTGCCTGGGGTAGAAGCGTGCAGCGTCAACTTTGGCGCTGAGCAAGCCGCTGTCACCTACGACCCCCACCAGACCAACCTCACCCACATTCAGGCGGCGGTAGATGACGCGGGATACACCGCCCAACCCCTCAGCGACGACCCACTGACCGCCGAAGACGATGCTGAACGGAGAGAACGAGAGGCTGAAAACCGCCAGCTCACCCGCAAGGCTGTGTTTAGCCTGGTGATTGGAGGCATCTTAGTGGTCGGCTCGCTGCCGATGATGCTGGGCTTACCGATTCCGTTTATTCCCATGTGGCTGCACAACCCCTGGTTTCAGCTGGTGCTAACTACTCCGGTGCTGTTCTGGGCCGGTAATTCCTTTTTTATCAACGCCTGGAAAGCGCTCAAGCGCCATTCGGCCAGCATGGATACCCTGGTGGCGGTGGGCACCGGCACCGCGTTTCTTTATTCGCTGTTTCCCACTATCTATCCCCAGTGGTTCATTGACCAGGGGTTGAACCCAGATGTGTATTTTGAGGCCGCTGCGGTAATTATTGCCCTGATTTTGCTGGGCCGCCTGCTGGAAAATCGGGCCAAGGGCCAAACTTCCGAGGCCATTCGCAAACTGATGGGCTTGCAAGCCAAAACCGCGCGGGTGATTCGTGAGGGCCGAGAGTACGACATTCCCATTGCTGAGGTGGTGCTGGGCGACGTGATTTTGGTGCGCCCTGGGGAGAAAATCCCGGTGGATGGCCAAATTGTCGAAGGTGCATCCACCCTGGATGAGGCCATGGTGACGGGGGAAAGCGTGCCTGTGCAGAAAACTGTGGGCGACGAGGTGATTGGGGCCACGCTGAACAAGACCGGCAGCTTCAAATTTCACGCCACCCGCGTCGGCAAAGATACGTTCTTGGCGCAGATTGTCAAGCTGGTGCAGCAGGCCCAGGGGTCGAAAGCGCCGATTCAAAAATTGGCGGATCAGGTGACGGCGTGGTTTGTACCGGCGGTGATCGCGATCGCCATTCTCACCTTCATCGTCTGGTACAACATCATGGGCAACGTGACGATGGCACTGATCACCACCGTGGGCGTGCTGATTATTGCCTGCCCCTGTGCTTTAGGATTAGCCACGCCGACCTCAATTATGGTGGGCACGGGCAAAGGGGCCGAGAACGGCATTTTGATCAAAGGGGCCGACAGCCTGGAGCTGGCCCACAACATCAAAACCATTGTGCTGGATAAGACCGGCACCATCACCCAGGGCAAACCCACTGTGACGGATTACGTGACCCTCAACGGCACCGCCACCGAACTGCACCTGCTGACGCTGGCTGGCTCGCTGGAACGCAACTCCGAGCATCCCCTGGCCGAGGCCGTGGCCCAGTATGCCCAGGCCCAGGGCGCAACCCTGACCGATGCCAAAAACTTTGAAGCCGTTGCAGGCAGCGGAGTTCAGGGCTTGGTAGAGGGTCGCAGAGTTCAGATTGGCACTCACCGCTGGATGCAGGAATTGGGCATTGCTACCGATCGCCTGCAAACCCAGTGGGACCAGCTAGAATCCCTCGGTCGCACGGTGGTGTGGCTGGCGGTGGATGGCCAAGTCGAAGCGCTGATGGCGATCGCCGATGCGGTCAAACCCTCCTCTGCCGCCGCCATTGCCACCCTGCAACGGATGGGGCTGGAAGTGGTGATGCTGACCGGTGACAACCGCCGCACCGCCGAGGCGATCGCCCGCGAAGTCGGCATTACCCGCCTGTTTGCCGAGGTGCGCCCCGACCAAAAGTCGGCCCAGATCGAAAGCCTGCAACGGGAGGGCAAGATTGTCGCGATGGTGGGCGACGGCATCAACGACGCCCCCGCCCTGGCCCAGGCAGATGTGGGCATGGCGATTGGTACAGGGACGGATGTGGCGATCGCCGCCAGCGACATCACCCTGATCTCCGGCGACCTGCACGGCATTGTCACCGCCATTCAGCTCTCCCGCGCCACCATGGCCAACATTCGCCAAAACCTGTTCTTCGCCTTCATCTACAACGTTGCGGGCATCCCCATTGCAGCGGGTATTCTCTATCCCATCTTTGGCTGGCTACTCAGCCCAATTATTGCTGGAGCGGCCATGGCCTTTAGCTCCGTGTCGGTAGTGACGAATGCGCTACGGCTGCGGAACTTTCGGCCCAAGCTGCAAGGGTGATGGAGCAACGGGGGGATGAGGTAATTGAGTAATCGAGTCATCGAGAACACAAAACTCCCTAGCTCCCCTCTCCCCGCCCTTCACCGCTTATAGAGCCCATTTGAGATCTTTTGGCAATTACGCAAAAATTGAGGAGACGTCTACCCCCAGTGACTATGGCCTATTCAAGCAGTCTGAGCGATGCGGAATGGGAAATCCTTGAGCCTCTGTTGCCTGAGGTCTTGCCCGCGAAGCACAAAACCAGACCCCTGGAGTGGAGTTACCGAGACCTGATTGATGGAATCCTCTACCGCCTCAAGAATGGCTGCAATTGGGAAGACTTGCCCAAGGACCTGCCCCCTTATTCAACGGTTTACTGGCACTACAAGCAATGGCGGGAGTCGGGCACGATTGAGAAACTGATGACAGTTCTGCATGAGCAGGTGCGCACTCAGGTTAAAAAAAGCCCAAATGGACCACGTTAATCATCATTGACTCACAAGCCGTCAAGAATACCTGCAACGCCAGTGTGGACTCCAAAGGGTTCTGCTTCTACAAAGCGACGAATGGCATCAAACGACATCTAGCCGTCGATACCCTTGGATTTCCCTTTTTTACCCTCTGCACACCCGCGAACTTGTCCGATGACGCTGGGTTGATTCAACTGCTGACGCAAAATATCGACTACTTCCGCTCAAAGCCCGTCAATATCCCCAAGATCACTATCCTGGTAGACCACGGCTATCATCCGGACGCGTTGCGACAGGCCCTCGAAACGGTCTATCCGCAAATTATGCGAAAGATTAAGTTCGAGCGGTCGCCGAAGCCGTCCAAAGCCGAAAAAGCGGCGGCAGGTCAGACGGGATTTGTGCCTGTGGCCGCCCGCTGGGTTGTGGAGCGTTCTAATGCTTGGATGGAACGCTGCAAGAGCTTGGTCAAGAACTTTGAGAGAACCTTGGCTAATGCCACCACGCAGCTCAATCTATGCTTCGTTAGGCTAATGCTCAAGCGGCTTGCAGCCGCTGCATAGAGATCTCAAATGGATTCTATAAAAAGGACTCCTCCCATGACCCACTTATCTTCTTCCTTCGCCCTACTCACCGGATTCGGTTTCTTACTGGGCGCACTGTCAGGACTTGCTATTAACGCCATTGCCTAGGAGCATCCCCATGAAATTCATACACATTCCCCTTACCACTTTTGCCAGTTTGGGCCTCGCCCTCACTCTCGCCAGCGGCACCTCCGCCCAGGTCAACCATGACACTATGACCGATCACGCTGCCGAGCCAACCGGGCAGTTCCAGCGCATTGAGCAGCCCCTGTGGTCGAGAGCCGCTGTTACCGGGGCGGGCCTCAGCCTTATCGGCCTAGAGCTGTGGTGGTTCTTGCTCAGCAAGCCCAAGTCTCGCAAAGCCACCACTACTGGCGGCGTGCAAGAGGTGACCGTCACCGTCGATGGCGGCTACGACCCCAGCCACATTGTGGTGCAGGCGGGGCAGCGGGGGCGGCTCAACTTCTACCGCAAAGACCCCAGCAGCTGCCTCGAAGAGGTGCGCTTCCCCGACTTTCGCATTGCCCAGGCGCTGCCCGTGAACCAGACGACGGCGATCGAGTTCACGCCTACCCAGCCCGGTCGCTACGAGTTTGCCTGCGGCATGAATATGTTTCGCGGCACCGTCGAAGTGGTAGCCGAGGACGGAGACACAATTTCCTCTGAAGCCATAGCCGAACCTACCGCTCCTCAACACTATTCCCCCGTTGCCCCCACGGTAGCCCCCGATCTATTGTCAGAGGCCACGGAGGCGACGATCACCCCTGAGGGCATTCAAACGGCTACGGTGATAGCAGCAAAGGGCTATCAACCCAATCGCATTGTTGTCGAAGCGGGTCGGCCTGTGCGGCTCGACTTTCGGCGCGATACCCCCAGCGGCTGCTACAGCGAACTGCTGATTCCTGACTTTGGCATTGCGGTGGATCTCCCCGAAGGCAAAACGGTGCCAGTGGAATTCACGCCTACCCAACCAGGCGATTACGAGTTTATGTGCGGCATGAAGATGAACTTTGGCACCATTGAGGTGCGCTCTGAGGCAGGCTCCCTTAATGGCAAAACTCCTGTCCATGCTGCTGCCTAATCTAAGGCAATTATTTTAGAGAGCCGGGTTTCTTTAAGTGTCCCTTCACTTACTGAAGTGGCAATATCGTGACCCGGCTTCTCTCCAGGTCTACTATCTCTAAGAAGCCCAAGGTAATGCTGAGGATATATAGATGAGTGAATCAACTGTCAGGCAGCAATACAACCAATTGGCATCAGTGTACGATCGCCGCTGGCAGCATTACATCACGAAAACGTTGCGGTTTCTAAAGCAATGGGCCATGATTCCAGCGGAAGCCAGGGTGCTCGACCTAGCCTGTGGGACGGGAGAGTTTGAGCGATTGCTATTGCAAGACAGCCCAAACCAGTTCATCACAGGGATAGACATTTCTGAGCAGATGTTAGCGATCGCGCATCAAAAGCTCAAATCCTATCCAAATGTCTCCTTGCAACTAGCTACTGCTTCAGACCTACCCTTTGCTGGCCACAGCTTTGATATCGTTGTTTCCGCCAACTCATTTCATTACTTTGATGATCCTGAGCTTGTCCTAAAAGAAATAAAGCGCGTTGTGAGACCGGGTGGCAAGGTAGTCATTTTGGATTGGTGTAAAGATTACCTTATTTGTCGGATATGCGATGCCTTTCTACAGCTCTTCGACCCAGCTCATCAGCAGTGTTACACCCAAGCTGAATTTCATCATTTACTCAATGCTACAGGCTTTAGAATTCAGCAAGCAAAGAAAGTACGCTTTGGACTGGTATGGGGATTGATGGTAGTGACGGCTATGCCGTGATTAATTTCATTGTGGTTTCATTATCGGGTGGTATTTTTTTGGAAGTGATGTGGTGCAGCTACTTGCTGCGATCGTGTCTTCCGGTAGCCTGAGCAATTATACAATGCGTATTTTGTTGGTTGAAGATGAGCCAGACCTGGGGCGGGCGATTAAGCGCACGCTGACTCAAGAAGCCTACGTGGTGGACTGGGTGCAGTCTGGGGATGCAGCCTTGACCTATTTGGAGAGCAGCACTGTCACCTACGTGTTGGGAGTACTTGACTGGATGCTACCAGGGCTAACGGGGCTGGAGATTTGTCGCTGGTTACGGGCGCGGCAAAATGCGCTGCCGATTCTCATGCTGACCGCCAACGATCGCATCGAAGATCGCATCGCGGGGCTCGATGCTGGAGCCGACGACTACCTGGTCAAACCCTTCAGCATGGACGAACTGCTGGCCCGACTGCGGGCCTTGAGACGCCGCCCCGCTGATTTTAGGCCCGCTCAAATTCAAGTTGGGCCACTGCGGCTAGACTGCGATCGCAGAATTGCCCTGCTGCCCAGCGACACCGCCGCTGAGCAGGCAATCGAGCTGACCCAAAAAGAGTTTCAGCTCCTGCAATATTTAATGGAGCACCCTGACCAGATTCTCACCCAAGAGCAGGTGCTCAACCAGCTGTGGGAATTTGGCTCCGAACCGATCAGCAACGTGGTAGCGGCCCAGGTGCGGCTGCTGCGCCGTAAGCTGGGGCAGTATGGCTATGACTCCATGATCGAAACCGTCTATGGCATGGGATACCGGTTTAAAGCTGAATAGACTGTTTCGCCGCAGCCGCTGGCAGCTCACTGGCTGGTATACGGGGGTGATGGCCGTCGTGCTGGCAATCAGCGCCCTGGGCATGTATGAGGCGATCGCCCATGCCCATCGGGTAGCCGCCGATCGCGAACTCAAGTCAGTCGCCGAAGCCGTTCACGACAACCTAGAGAAATCGCTCACGGCTAAAGGTCAGATTGAGAGCGGGTCCTCTGACCTACTGCCCAGCCTTTGCCTCACAGGAGATCCCTGCCTGGCCCCCTTTGAGCACAGCCAGAACCACTATCACCCCGATGACCTGTACTCCGGCAATTACTATATCCGGGTGCTAGGCACTGATGGAACATTAATTGCGACCGCTGGCGACTATCCCCTAGGACTGCCCAGCCCCGATGGGGCTTCCCTTTGGCAAAGCCTGCGCGATGGGTCGGGGCAGCCCTACCGCCAGATTATTTTGCCCCTGTATGCCCTTGATGATCAGCAACTGGTGGGTCGGGTGGTGGTAGGTCGTTCGCTCAATGACTTTGCCGCCTACCTTGCCACGGTTCGTTGGAATATGGCGTTAGGTCTACCGATTGTTCTGGCGCTCACTGCGGTCGCTGGGTGGTGGCTGGCGGGGGTAGCCCTAGAGCCTGTGCAAATGTCGTACCGCAATATTCAGCAGTTCACTGCCGATGCCGCCCACGAGTTGAGAACCCCCCTCTCTGCCGTTCAGGCCACCACCGAGTCAGTGATTCGACTGCCAGACATCTCCGATGCCGAAGCCCGCGATACCCTCCAGGTGATTGCCCGCCAAAACCATCGCCTCACCCGCTTAGTCAGCGATCTGCTGCTGCTCTCCCGGCTCGATATTCAAACCACAGCGCCTGGCTTTGCCTGCTGCCTGCAAGACGTGCTGAGCGATATTGAGGAGGAAATGGCGGCGCTATCGATCGCTAAGGGCATTTACCTCTGGCTCGATCAGCCTGCGGCCCCGCCTCTGACAGTGATTGGTCACGAAGAGCAGCTTTACCGTCTGGTGCTGAATGTGGTCAGCAATGCCCTACAGCACACCCCGGCCAACGGCAAAGTCACCATCCGCCTCAGAGCCGTGGATAAGCACGCCCTGATTGCCGTAGAAGATACGGGGGTGGGCATTCACCCCGACGATCAGCCTCGAATTTTTGATCGCTTTTACCGCATTGAAAAAGATCGATCGCGCCAGAGCGGCGGAGCGGGGCTGGGTCTGTCGATCGCACTGGCGATCGCCCAGGCTCATGGCGGCAGCATTCACGTTAAGAGCGCTGTCTCAAAGGGCAGCACCTTTACCATTAAGCTTCCCCTCGCCAGTGCGGGCGTGGGCCAGCTTCGCCCGTCGCAGCGTCACCGCGCGGATCGGTGACGTTGTGTGGCGACAGAGATCCTTGAACCCTTACCGAAAATCTTTGCTCCATTCGTCTCAGGGACTGTTGTGGGGAGATTTCATGGGTCGATTAGAACTTGCTTAAAGCGTTGCTGAGCTAAATGGGTGAATGCCCGAACTGCGGGCGAAATGCCTTTGTAAGACGGATAAAGAGCATTGATATCCACCTGCTTGATCAACCAATTAGCTAGAACAGGGTTCAGCTGATGCTGCTCGATGGCTGGCCGAGTAATAAATTTGGGCAACACGGCAATGCCCAGATGGGCGATCGCATGCTCTAGCAAAATGACCGTGTCGTTGCATACTATTCGCGGTGAAACAGCAACCCTGACCTGGTCGGAGCCACGGTGGAGTGTCCAAACCTTGACCGGGGTTTGGGCGTTGTCGAGAAGAACATGGGCTGCAATCTCCTCCGGCGTCTGGGGATTGCCGTGGCGTTGGAGATAGGTGGGACTGGCAAATAGAGCCGCCGTTGCCCGTCCTAGATGAATCATCTTTAACGAACTATCCGGCAGTTCGCCCACTCGAATCGCGACATCAAACCCCTCTTCAATCAAATCGATGCGACGATTGGACAGTTCTACATGGCAGGTAACGTCAGGGTAGGTGGCCATATACTCGGCTAGCACCATTCCCAAAAAAGCCTGCCCCAAAATGTAAGGCGCGGTAATGCGAATCAGCCCAGAGGGCTGCGCTTGGTAGCTGGCAACGACGCTATTGGCCTCCTCCAGTTCCTGCACAATGCGACGACAGTGATCATAGTAACGCTGTCCAATTTCTGTCAGCCGCAGTTGGCGAGTAGAACGCCGTAAAAGCTCAGCCCCCAGTCGCTCCTCCAATCGAGACACCGCCCGGCTCACTGAAGACTTCGGTAGCTCTAGCCGTTCAGCCGCCGCCGTGAAGCTGCCCTGTTCGACCACCTTGGTAAAGATCAAAATGTCGTTGAGGTTATCCATTGCCCCTGAGCTTATAGCGCAAGCCCTCCAAAGATTGTTGCATGAGGGGAACAATCTATTCCAAAAAACCAGCTTAATCTTTTCTGAGCAACAATCTACAGTGAAATCATCCCAAATGCAGTTTGTGAGGATTCAGGCAATGGCAAAGTTTTCTGGAAAAGTTGCGATCGTAACAGCATCGTCCCGAGGTATTGGCCGGGCCGTCGCTCAAAAGCTGGGTCAAGCAGGGGCATCGGTAGTGGTGAACTATGTTTCGGCCCCAGAGAAGGCTGAAGCAGTGGTGCAGGAGATCATCACCGCAGGGGGACAGGCGATCGCCGTTCAGGGCAGCGTCGCCAACCGGGATGACGTAGTGCAGCTCTTTGACAGGGCCGAGGCCCAGTTTGGGCCAATCGACATCGTGGTGAATGTAGCGGGTACGTCGGTATTTAAACCCCACAGTGACCTGACCGATGAAGATTTTGAGAAAGTCTTTTCTGTCAATGCCCGTGGTGCGATGTACGTGCTGCGAGAGGCGGCCAAGCGGGTCAAAGATGGTGGGCGCATTGTGCAGTTCTCTACCGGCGGCACAATGATGCCGGTACCCACTGGTGGAATCTACGCCGCTAGCAAAGCAGCAGGCGAACGATTTGCCTTTGCCCTTGCTAAGGAAATTGGCCATCGACAGGTCACTGTCAATGTAGTTTCTCCTGGCGTAACCGAAACCGATGGGTTAATCATGCCGCAGGAAGCCGTAGATCAGCTCATTCAGCAAACACCGCTAGGACGCCTCGGCCAACCTAACGACGTAGCGGATGTGGTAGCCTTCCTTGTCAGCGAGGATGCCCACTGGATTACAGGGCAGAATATCCAGGCTAATGGTGGAATTTTGTAGAGCCAGCATAGAAATCGATAGTAGTTATTCTCCTTACTTTTTCAATCAAGTCTGAGAGGCGATTGGCGTCAAGCATGTCAGCCTGAAAACGAAGGGACGAAGATCTAGGCATGATGGGCATTGCTATATTCAGCCCGCCTAATCGCAAGTAGAAATGCAATCAGCCTGGCCCCACCGGGTCAGGCTGATTCCGTAGTCTAAAACTCTTACTCGCTCACTTCCAAATCCAAGCCAGGTAATTGGCCAGTCGTCCCGATTACAATCTGCTTGACATCGGGGTGATTCAGCACAAGGTTGGTGCTACTTGGCAAAGGTAAATCGTCCATTCACCTTTTCACCGCCGATATCAGACAAAATAGCTACGTTATAGTCTCCTGCAGCTGTGACGGGCACCATGGCCGTGTAGTGTGCGCCATCGGCGTCATAGCTTAACTCGATAGACTCTTGAGTGCCGTCGGGGGACTGAATTTGGGCCATGACCTTGGCATCGGCGATCGGCTCATGGGTGTCGCCCTTTTGCAAAAAGAAATCTAGATGCACCCCAGTGGGTTCGTTGGCCGTCACTAGTTCTAGGTGGTAAGGGCCAGACTCAACCACCTGTCCTCCCTGGGAGACCTGCGTGTGCCCATCACCTTCAGCGGAGGGTTCGGGAGCCATTTGAGCTTCAACAGCGGGTGCCTCGGCAACAGCCTCTGTGTCTGCGGGAGCGCTGCTTTGCTCTCCACTACTGCCACAGGCCCCTAGGGTTAGAGCCAGGCCAAGGGCCACTACGGAAAAGGTCAGGGTTTTCTTAACGGTCATAACGGTATTCCTTACAAAGAGAAAACAGAAGGTTGCTCAGGAGGCAACCTTGGGGCTGCGAACTGAAATGCTGTTACTGCACCAGAGCAGTATCTCGGGGCTCAGGCTTAAACTCGGTAGACGCCAAAGGGGTCGCCACCTTGGGAACCAAATGCCGCCCAAACAGCGAGTAGAGCGCTGGTAGTACCAGCAGCGTCAGCGCCGTCGAGGTGAATAGCCCGCCTAGGACAACCACGGCTAGAGGTTGCAAAATTTCTTTGCCTGCGCCGCTGCCCAGCACCAGGGGCACCATGCCCAGGGCCGAGGTGAGTGCCGTCATTAAAATAGCCACTAGCCGTTCTGAGGAGCCTTCGACAATCACCTCGCGCAGGGGCATGCCATGGGCCAGCTTGGTGTTGTAGTTGTCAACCAGCAGTAGGCCATTGCGGGTAGCCACCCCAAACAGGGTGATAAACCCCACCAACGACGCTACCGACACCACGCCGCCCCCCAGGGCAATGGAGGCAATGCCCCCCACCAGGGCCAGGGGCAGGTTGACCATAATCATTACCATCCCCAGCACTGATTTAACCGCGAAGTACATCAGCACAGAGATCACAACGATCGCCAGCCCGCCAAACACCAGCAGGTTGCGGCTGGCCCGCTGCTCTGACTCAAACTGCCCGCCGTACTGAATGTAGTAACCCGAAGGCAGTGACACCGCTTCCCTCACCCGGTCTTGAATGGCATCAACCACGGAGCCCAGATCGCGCCCGGACACGTTGGCCGACACCACAATCAGGCGCGAGACATTTTCGCGGTTGATTGTGTTTGGCCCGGTGCCGTAGTTAATGCGAGCTACCTGGGCTAAGGGAATTTTTTGGCCTACCGGAGTATCGATCAAGAGATTGCCGATCGCCTCCAGGTTGTTGCGGGCGTCATCTTGGAGCCAAACCAGCAGGTCAAAGAGCTGCTGCTGCTCTAGCACTTGAGACACCACTCGCCCGTTAAGGGCCGTTTCGACAACGCTGGCGATTTGCCCCACGGTAAGGCCGTAGCGGGCCGCAGCGGGCCGATCAAACTGAATCTGCACCTGGCGAATGGGCACCTGGGGCTCCAGTTGCAGATCCACCAGGCCATCAATATCGCGAATGGCGGCTTCCACATCGCTGCCAATGGTGCGCAGCTGGTCGAGGTCAGGGCCAAAGATCTTTACGGCGATCGCGCTTCTCACCCCCGAGAGCACCTCGTCCATGCGGTGGGTGATAAACCCGCCCACGCTAGGGGCAATGCCGGGAATGCGGGCAAACTCCTCTCGAATGGTTTCGATGGAGGCTTCGCGATCGCGCAATCCCTCTTTGCTCAGCTCGATATCTACGTGACCCAAATTGACCCCGCCAGCATCGGAATCCCCCGGTGCCCGCCCCGTCCTCATCTGCACCGTCGCAAAGCGGGGGTCGTCTTTCAGCGCCTCTTGCATCGCCAGACCCGCCTCGTTGGTGGCCGCCAACGACGACCCTGGATACAGCAACATTGCATTCACCAGAGAGGGCTCCTGAAATTCTGGCAAAAACACCCGTCCCAGACTCGAAAACACCACCATCGATGCCACCAACGACGCCACGGCAATGGCCAGCACCAGCTTGGCGCGGGCCATTACAAACCGCAAAGCCGGTTGATACAGCCGTTGAGATGTCCTGGTAACCCAAGTCTCATCGCTGGGCAGCGGGCGGCGGGCAAGCAAGATGGCGCACAGCGCTGGGGAGAGCGTCATGGCCACCAGGGTAGAGGCCACAATCGACACCAGGTAGGCCACCCCCATGGGGGCAAAAATCCGACCCTCTACCCCCGTCAAACTAAAGATGGGGGCAAACACCACAGCAATAATGACGGTGGAAAAAATAACGCTCACCCGCACCTCTACAGAGGTGTCATAAACCACCTTAAAGGGATGTTCTGGGCTGCCCGCCAGCTGGTTTTTGCGCAGCCCGCGATAGGCGTTCTCCATATCCACAATCGAGTCATCGACCACTGAGCCAATGGCCACCGCTAACCCGCCTAAGGTCATGGTGTTAATGCCCTGGCCAAAGGCATTGAGAATGATCATGCCCACCAAAATCGAGAGCGGAATGGCGCTCAGCGTAATCACCGCCGTGCGCCAGTTCATCAAAAACAGCAGGATAATAACCGAGACGATGATGATGCCGTCTCGCAGGGAACCCAGAACGTTTTCGACCGACGCCTCAATAAAGTTTTCCTGCCGAAAGGTTTCAGTGACGACGACATCCTCAGGTAGAGCCGCTTTTAGCTCCTCCATGGCAGCTTCCACGGCTCGGGTCACCGTAGGAGTGTCGTTCAGCGGTTGCTTGTTGACCACCATTATCACCGCCCGCTGGCCCCCCACGCTACCGTCGCCCCGCTGGAGGGCAGCTCCAATTTGAACATCAGCGACATCTTGCAGCTTAACGGGGCGGCCATCTCGGGCGGCTACCACCGACTCTTGCAGTTGCTCAATCGAGTCTAGCCGCCCTACACCCCGAATAATCAGCTCCTGGTCGGGGGTGTTGAGAAATCCACCTGCGGCATTGACGTTAGCGGCCTCAGTAGCCTCGGCCACCTCTTGCAGCGACACATTAAACGCCACCAGTCGGTCTGGGTCAACCAGCACCTGGTACTGGCGCACGTCGCCACCGTAGGCAATCACTTGAGAAATACCTGGCACAGCCAAGAGGCGGTTGGTGACATCGCGATCCACCAACCGCCTCACCTCCATCAGAGGCGTCGTTTCCGCCGTAAAGGCATACATCAAGATCGTGCCAATCGGTGACGAAATCGGCGAAATCTGGGGAATGCCGACTCCCTCGGGCAGCTTTTCTTGCACCTGCTGGAGTCTCTCGGTGACCAGCTGGCGGGCTTGGTAGACATCGGTACCCCAGCGAAAAATCACCTTAACAACCGAAATACTGACCGCTGAGGATGACCGCACGGTTTCGACCCCAGGGGTGCCATTGACGGCACTTTCGATGGGCAGGGTAATCAGCGCTTCTACCTCTTCGGGGGCCAACCCCGGCGCTTCGGTTTGAATTTCAACCTGGGGAGGCGCAAAGTCTGGAAACACGTCCAGCGGCATTTGGGTGAGGTTATAAATGCCCAAAAACGTCACCACGATCGCCCCGATGACCACCAGCCACCGCTGGGCGATCGACCACTTCAAAATGTTATCTAGCATTGTTGTTGCTCAAAATTTGGCAGGGCAGGTGGCTCACCATGGCCGTTGTAGGGTGGACAATGCCCACCATCTGTATCTACTTGTGCGACGGCTCTCCCTCTTCGACCAGGGGAGCAGCCAGGGTTGGCCCAGTGCCGTAGCGAGGATGCCCTTGTGCTGAAGGTGAAACCGCTTCGTCGCCGATCGCTAGGGCATAGGTCGGACGCTGTCGCCTGGCCCACCAGATTCCGGCAGCAAAGGTGGTCATGGCGATCGCACCACTGCCGAGTCCCATCGCCCACCAGGGAATGCCCGTGGCTGCAACCGCCTCAGCGGGGGCTGCGGTTTCTTCTTCTGGTTCAGCACCTCCGCCCCGCAACGACTGGGCATAGAGTTGGTTAGCCCGCTGGGTGACGACTTCATCACCCTCAAACAGGCCGCTGAGCACCTCTACTTGATCGCCCGCCGTTCTCCCCAAGGTGACCTCAACCGGTTCAAAGGCGTTGCCGTTGCGCACAAACACCAGGCTTTGGCCGTTGGCTTCGACCAACGCCGATTGGGGAATGGCTATCACCGCCTCGGCAGTGCTCTCGGTGAGCACCTCCAGGGACGCAAACATACCGGGTTTGAGGGTGCCCTGGGCATTGTCTAGCTCAGCCTGCACAGGTACGACCCGCGTTTCGCCATCGACCACTGACCCCACCGTGGTAATTTGCCCTTCAAAGATTTGATCGGGCAGACTGGCCACCGTGATTCGCACCCGCTGCCCAGGGGATACCTGGGAGAGGTCTTTTTCAAAAATGTTGGCGGTGGCCAATACCGTGCGATTGTCCACGATGGTCATCAGCACGGCACCCGCATCTTCCGACGATTGCCCCAAGGTGACGTCGCGATCGGCAATGGTGCCTGCAATCGGCGCTTTGATTGTGATGGTGCCGTCGGCGTTAGCCGTGGCACCAAGCTGCTGCAACCGAGTTTGGTAGGTCTGTGAGCTGAGCTGAGAGCGGGAGCGGGCGACGTTGAGGGCGGTCTGGGCCTGCGCCACCCCCGTGCGAGCACTGAGAACCTCCAACTGGCTTTCGGCCTCTACCAAAGCCCGCTGAGCATCTGCCAAGCCCGCCTCAGAAGCCAATAGTTCGCGGCGGGCGATCGCCCCTTGCGCGGCCAGTTCCGAGTCGCGATCGTACTGCTCTTGGGCTACTCGCACATCCGTCCGGGCCGCTTCAATCGCCCTGAGGGCAATCTGCTGCTGTTGCTCATAACTCTGTCGGGCTAGCTGCAAATCAGCCTCGGCCTGCTGCACATTTCCCTGGCGCTCAGCGGAGTTTTCCAAAGCGGTCACCCGCAATTCGGCCAACTCCCCGCTGGTGATCACCGCTAGCACTTGGCCCGCTTCCACCTGTTGCCCTGGCTCCACCAGCAGCTTGGTTACCGTGCCACCGACTGGGTTAGTTACCGACACCTGCCTCCCCGGCGAGGCTTCGATCTGGCCAGTCGCCTTCACTCCAAAGGCCAACACCTGGCGTTTTACCGGCTCGACAATTAAACCAATGCGGTCAGCAACCTCTGCATCAACCTCAATGCCTACTGGGTGTGTTCCGGCTCCACCGCCCTGAAACTCATCCCCGTGGCCAGCATGGGCAAAGGCTGCGCCAGCCGGAGCTAGCAACAGCATCAGCAAAGCCAGTCGGGGGAGCGATCGCCCTCTAGCCGCGATATACAAACGATTGGAGATAGCGGTCATAGACGTGCCCTTGAGCCACTCAATTACAATCTTTGGAGAAAAATGCCGTCAGTCTCCCAAACATCCCACAGAAAAATGAAATCAGGATGAAACTTGCAGCTTTAATTGGGCAATCAATGAATTGCGCAGAAAAAACCTCCCAAAAAGGTCAAGCTGAATCCCGCCAAAAATACATCAAATTAAAGATCGCATAGAGCGCTGTTCACTAATGCTCAATCGGCCAATGCTGCTGCTGGTGACGCTTCGCTAACGGCCTCGGGTTGTGCCGCTGCTTGTGTGGATAAAAAATGGCCGAGTTTTGGCCCCACAGACTTTAACCAATGCCCACGCGCCGCTTTCTCGATTCCCTCCAGGATCTTCACCTCATTCGATCGATCTCGTCATAAAGCAATGCGGTTAACTCCTGCCTGAGTTCTTTCATGCGGACTTGTTTGGATGCACTCGATGTCAAGCCTCTTTTTCATCACAAAGGCGGTTGCTCGCTTTCGAACGCGCTGACGGGGTCGGCACAACCTCTGCTTTTAAGTTTGCCACCTAAACATGAGATACAGATGAAATAGCAGATTACCCAATCACAATCCCTATCTAGGGCACAGAGGCCTAAACAACATTGACCCTGGTTTTTAAACACATTTGAATTATGAAAAAATGTCACACCCTACTATCCTAGAGAGGTTAGCGGTTGTGTACTTCACCATGTATCTGGAGCAGTATTAGTTATCCTTCGCTTTGTTTAAGTCTCGAACGAAACACCGATTGGCTCTGACATTTTATGACCGTACAGGTCGAATTTGACGTCTGGCAAACCAAATGGCGAGCGGAGGCACTAGAAACCACATCAACAATGGCACTAACCCAGTGCCTAAAGCCGGAATTGTTGGCATGGACTCGGCATAGGTCCACCGATTGAGGGGGCCAGTAGCTAAGGCTTCGATAATAACGGTGATGACCACTCCCACAAGGATGAAAACACTCATTTGGCTACGGCTTGGGTGATGAAACCACTGACGAGACTTCGATAGAGCTGCGACAGACCAAAAGGCAATTATCATAATTACGACATCTCCGACTGTAGCTAGGGTGCAGTTTCTGACTATATCGAAGTGGGAGTATCCAGCCGGAATTTGGTAAAACCACATTTGCTGAATTTCCCAAAAGAAAGACAGCAAAAAAGAGAATATGGTTACATTAAACTCAGGTAAATTTAGCCAATTTGAGGAGCTATAGTAGTTCATGACTTTAGGCTTGCTGGTAATAAATTAGCTTAACCTAACAGTTCCTACCTCACAATTGCCCAGACTAGTTACCCTGCGCCGCATAGCAGCATCACAATCTCTCAGCAAATCTTTCGTGAAAAGTTCCAAAAATTGTCCAGCGCAGCGTTGGACAATTGCCCTCCAGCTGCATCGGCGCAAGCCAGATCGACTAGCTGCGCGCGCAGGCAACTATTCAACGCAAGAATACGATTTTCAGCTTATGGAGATACTAAAAGCGATGGTCAACATGCAGTGGGCGATGGTACCAGGCTCTTTAGCTGCCCATGAAGAACATCCTGAAGTGGTGCTGGAGAGCCTGAGACCGTTTTTACAAAAGCACCTAGGAAAATAGAGGTTCACGGTCTACGGCTCAAGGGGGTAGGCAAACACTCAACTTTGCACCTCAAATCCGTCCTCGCCCTATAATATGAAAATGATTATCATTCTTGAAGCGAGGTGTGACTATGGTTGCTGCTGAGGTGCAACGCCTTGTTCCGGTTACAGTGCTGACGGGCTATTTGGGGGCTGGCAAGACCACGCTGCTGAACCGAATTCTCACCCACGAGCACGGTAAGAAGGTGGCGGTGATCGTCAACGAGTTTGGTGAGGTGGGCATCGACAACCAGCTGGTGATCGACGCCGACGAAGAAATCTTTGAGATGAACAACGGTTGCATTTGCTGCGCTGTGCGCGGCGATCTGATTCGCATCATCGCCAACCTGATGAAGCGCCGCGACAAGTTCGACCACCTGGTAATCGAGACCACCGGGCTAGCTGACCCTGCCCCAGTGATTCAGACCTTTTTTGTTGATGACGAGGTGCAGACCCAGGCCAGCCTCGATGCAGTGGTGACGGTGGTGGATGCGGCCCACATTGCCCAGCACTGGGAGGCCGACGAGGCCCTGGAGCAAATTGCCTTTGCCGACGTGATTTTGCTAAACAAAGTTGATCTGGTCACGGAGGAAGAGCTGGTGGCTCTGGAGCAGCGGATTCGGGGAATGAATGCGATCGCCACTATTCACCGCACCCATGACGCCGAAATTGCCATGGACGCTATCCTTGGCGTCAGCGCCTTTGACCTGAGCAACGCCCTCAAAATTGACCCTGAGTTTCTTAGCGAGACTGCCCACGAACACGACGAAACCGTAGCCTCCATCGCCCTGGTGGAAGCGGGTGAAGTGGATGGGGCCAAGTTGAACCAGTGGCTAGGGGCGTTGCTGCGCGATCGCGGCACCGATATCTTCCGCATGAAAGGCATTCTCAACATCGCTGGCGAAAACTGCCGCTTCGTCTTTCAGGGCGTTCACATGCTGTTTGAAGGTCGCCAAGACCGCCCCTGGCGACCCGATGAAACGCGCAAAAATGAGCTGGTTTTTATCGGGCGAAATTTGGAAGAGATGGGGTTGGAGGAGTCGTTTAGGGAGTGTTTGGTGGCGTGAAGAGGCGGATGAGTGGATGAGTGAATACCGCTCCCATCCACCCATCTACCCCCTACCCATCCACCCATTCACTCCCTACCTCCCCATGCCAAAACCCCTCCTCAACCCCACCTGGCAAACTCTCCTTGCTGATTACGTGACCGCCCTTGCCTGGTCGCCCAATGGCTCTCGGCTGGCGGCCTGCTCGGCGTCGGGGGAGGTGGTGGTGTTTGACGCCCAGACGGGGGTATCGATGGTGCTGCAAGAAAAGCATGGGGCGTCGGTAGATGCGATCGCATTCTCCGCTGATGGAACGTTTCTGGCGGCAGGGGGGCAAGCGGGCACCGTGTCGATTTGGCGGTTGGAGGCAGACTCAGCTGCATTGCTGACTAAGCTAGAGAACCCCAGAGTTTGGGTCGATCGCCTGCGGTGGCACCCCCGCTTACCAGAGTTGGCCTTTAGCCTGGGGCGCTATGCCCAGGTGTGGGATGCGGTCGATCAATCGGTGGTAGCAACGCCAGCGTATGAGGCGTCGTCGGTACTAGATTTGGCCTGGCATCCCAGCGGCGACTACCTAACCCTGGCCGGGAATCTGAGCGTGAAGACCTGGCGGCGAGACGATTGGTACGACGATCCAGAGATTCGAGAAACCGGGGGGGCTAGCGGTGCGATCGCCATTTCTCCCGACGGGCAATACCTGGCCTCGGGCAACAACGATCGCACCCTGCTGGTATGGGAGTGGGACAACCCCTACCCCTGGCAAATGCAGGGCTTTCCGGGCAAGGTGCGGCAGTTGGCCTGGTCTGCCCAGGCGGGTTCACCACTGCTGGCCTCGGCCAGCGCCGAGGGTGTCGTGGTGTGGGCTAAAGCCAAGGATGCCGCCGAGGGCTGGACATCCCATGTGCTGGATCTGCATAGCGCTCCGGTAACAGCGGTGGCGTTTCAGCCCCAGTCAACCCTGTTGGCTACTGCCGCTGAAGATGGATGGGTTTGCCTCTGGCAGCAGTTTACTCAGGCGGCCCAAATTCTCGAAGGAGCAGCCGACGGGTTTTCGACCCTGGCCTGGTCGCTCCAGGGCAAGTACTTGGCGGCGGGGGGCTGTGGGGGTGAGGTCATGGTATGGGCGCGGGTAATGACGGGGAAGGGATTTGGGTAGGGGGACGGTGCAAGGTGCACGGTATACGGTGCAAACCGCAAACCGTAAACCGTAAACCGTCCCTCACACCTCACACCGATCGCAGACCCCAAAAAATTCCAGCGTGTGGTAGCAAATCTGAAACGACCCGGTTCTTTGGAGCTGCGCTTCTAGTTCCTTCACTGGGCAGGTATTGACGGGCACTGAGACGCCGCACTGCAAGCAGGTGAGGTAGTGGTGGTCGTGCTCCACGGCGCTGTACAGGGTTTCCCCCGTCAGCGTCACCCGGTGCTGCACCAGCCCCAGCAGCTTCAGCGCATCTAAGGCGCGGTAGATTGTCGCCAAACCGATGGGCTGCTGGCGGCGCATCAGGCTATGGAGCGCCTGGGCTGACAAAGCCTGGGGCTGATGTTGCAAGGCGTCTAACACTGACTGTTGCCCCGTGGTTAGGCGCGGTTTTGGCAGCCCCTTTGAGGTGGCTTCAACAGAATTTTCAGCATCTTGTTTCAAAATCATGGTCGCGATCCATAGCAAGATGGGGTAGGATGCTCAAGAATGATAATCATTATCATATTGCAAGACTATGGTTCTGTCTCCCTCACCTGTTCCACCGGCAGATATGGCTGATGCCCCTGCCGCCGAGACTGCGACAAGTGTCCGACTACCTCTGGTACACCGTCCCCGTCGCCTGCGCCGCACCGAGGGGCTGCGCCGAATGGTGTGCGAAACCCGTTTGACTGTAGATGACTTGATCTACCCCATGTTTGTCATGGAGGGGGCGGGGCAGCAGCAGGAAGTACCCTCCATGCCCGGTTGCTTTCGCTATTCCCTAGATCTGCTGCTGGAGGAACTTCAGGAGGTGGTGGGGCTGGGATTGGGTGCGATCGCTCTTTTTCCCCTGATTCCCGACGCCCAAAAAGACAACGTCGGTACCGAGAGCTATAACCCCACCGGGCTAATTCCCCAAACCCTGCGCGCGATCAAGCAGGCCTTCCCCCAGTTGCTGGTGATTACCGACGTGGCCCTCGACCCCTACAGCAGCGTCGGCCACGACGGCATTGTGCAGAATGGCCAAATTCTCAACGACGAAACCGTGGAGGTACTGGTTAAACAAGCCCTGGCCCAGGCCGAAGCGGGAGCCGACATGGTCGCCCCCTCCGACATGATGGATGGTCGCATTGGGGCCATTCGCCAAGCCCTCGATGCCGAAGGCTGGATCAACGTCGGCATTCTCGCCTACTCTGCCAAGTACGCCTCCGCCTACTACGGCCCCTTCCGCGATGCCCTGGAGAGCGCCCCCAAGTTTGGCGACAAAAAGACCTACCAAATGGACCCCGCCAACACCGCCGAAGCCCTCAAAGAAGTCGATCTCGATATCGCCGAAGGGGCTGACATCGTCATGGTCAAACCCGCCCTGGCCTACCTGGATGTGATCTGCCGCATCAAACAGCACACAAACCTACCCGTCGCCGCCTACAACGTCAGCGGCGAATACGCCATGGTCAAAGCCGCCGCCGCCCAGGGCTGGATTGAGGAACAGACCGTCATGCTTGAAACCCTGACCAGCATCAAACGCGCCGGAGCGGATGTGATTTTGACCTACTTCGCCAAGGATGCAGCGAGGGTTTTGGGTGGATGAGTAAAGACCACTGATCATCTACCCAAAACCCATCCACCCTCACACCCACAAAGGAGGCTCCCATGCCCCACCTCTTTCCTTTCCACCGAACCGCCCTACTGCTGGCTTCTTCCGTTGCCGTTACCCTGGGTAGTTGCGCTTCAGGCACTACAGACACTGCCAACACTGAAGCGCCCGATAGTGCGATCGCTACCGACTTGATAGTGATGACGACTATTTTGCCAATCACGCAGTTTACGAATGCGGTGGTTGGCGATCGCGCCGAGGTCATTCCCCTGGTGCCGACTAACGTCAGCCCCCACGATTTTCAAGCTAGCCCCGCCGATGTGCAGACACTGGCCAATGCCGATGTGCTGGTGAAAAACGGCCTGGAGATGGAGTTCTTTTTGGAGGATGTGATCGCCAATGCCGAGAACCTTGACCTGGTGCTAATCGACTCTAGCGAGGGCATTGCGGTGATCTCTAACGAGGCTGTTGAAGGTCAAAGTGACGGCAAAGCTGATGATCATAATCACGACCAGGCGGAAGAAGGCCACGATGATGAGCACAACGCCACCGCTGCTGCTGCTGACCCTGCCGAAGCCGGACACCACGACCACGGCGAATTTAACCCCCACATCTGGCTCGACCCCAAACGGGCCATTCAACAGGTCGAAAATATTCGCGACGGCATGATTGCCGTAGACCCCGAGGGCGAAGCGATCTACACCGCTAATGCGGCGGCCTTTATTGCCGACCTTGAAGCCTTAGATGCCGAAATTACGGAACAACTGGCTCCCTTCACCGGGCAGACCTTTGTGGCCTTCCACGACTTTGCCCCCTACTTTGCCGAGAGCTATGGTCTGGATGCCGAGTTTTTAGTGGATGTTCCCACAGTTAACCCTGCCCCCGAGGATGTCAAGCGGGTGATGGATACTGTCGAGGCATCGAGCCTGAAAACGATTCTGGCTGAACCTACTGCTGGGGAAAATGCCTTTGACGCCATTGCCAAGGATCTGGGTGTTCAGGTGGGGGTATTCAACCCTCTTGAAGTCGGCGGCCCCGAGTCGGTACAACCCGATTACTATCTCACTACCATGCGCCAAAATGCCGCAAATCTGGCGGATTCCTTTGAGGCCTCCACCCAACAGTCTTGGCTGCCGCTGTGGCCAAAACCGTTGGCTGTAGTGCCTCAGGCTGTAGGTCTGCGGTTTTAGGAGGTTTCTTGAGCACAGCAGTCTTAGCCGTTGAGGGGCTGACGGTGTACCGCGACACCTACGCCACCGTGCAGGACGTCTCCTTTGCCCTTGAAGCGGGCACCGACACTGCCATCGTTGGCCCCAACGGAGCCGGTAAGAGCACGCTAATTCAGGCGATTTTGGGCATCTTGCCCCGACGATCGGGGGATGTGTTTTGGCTGGGCCACCCCCTCAGCCGCCGAGGGGTCTTGAGCCCCAAGGTGCGCCAGCAGATTGCCTACCTGCCCCAAAACTTTTTGTTTGATCGCCGCATACCCATCACCGTCAACGAGTTAGTCGCCCTGGGCTGGGATGATCTGGGGCTAAAACTGCCTTGGGCCAACCAAAAGCAGCGCCGTCTGGCCGTTCGCCGAGCCCTAGAGCGAGTTGATGCTCTGCACCTGGGCAGCCAGCCCATCAGCCGCCTCTCCGGCGGTGAAACTAAGCGAGCCCTGCTCGCCTACTGCCTAGTGCGCCCCCGCCGCCTGCTGATTCTCGACGAAGCCTCCGCTGGGCTAGACGTGCGCAGCGAGTCAGACTTTTACCAGCTGCTCTACCAACTCAAACAAGAGCAGGGCTGGGCCATTTTGCAAATTTCCCACGACCTCGATATGGTCCGCAAGCACTGCGATCGCGTCCTCTGCCTCAACCGATTTCTCCGCTGCCAGGGCACCCCGGACTATGCGTTAGCCCCCGACAATTTGGTGGCGGTGTATGGCTCGGAGTTTGTGCGGTATCGGCATCATCATTAGGGGTTCGCAGGGCAAAGTGAAGGGTTTACGGTGCACGGTGCACGGCCCGAACCGCAAACCGCCTCCCCCCGTAAACCGCAAACCGCTTTCCCCCGCAAACCGCAAACCGCAAACCGCTCCCCCATGTCCGACCTCACCCGCGTTATTGAACTCTTCCAACTTCCCTTCATGCAGCGCGCGCTGTTGGGCGGCGTTCTCACGGGTCTGATGGGTGGCCTGATGGGCAGTTTTACGATTCTGCGGCAGCTGTCGTTCTTTAGCGATGCCCTAGGGCATTCGGCACTGCTGGGTATCAGCTTGGGGCTGCTGTTGGGACTGAGTCCATCTTCGGTACTGCTGCCGTTTGCGGTGCTGTTTGCGTTAGGCGTCACCTATTTATTGGAGCGTACCCGACTGTGGACGGACGCGCTGCTGAATATTGTCTACTCGTCATCGCTGGCGATTGGGGTGATTTTGCTGACCTTTGTAGGGCAGTACAAGGGGGGCATTAACAACATTTTGTTTGGCGATATTTTGGCGGTGCGCCAAGGCGATCTGGTAGTGAGTACGGTGCTGCTGGTCGTGTGCGTGGTGTTTGTGGGGCTGACATTACGATCGCAAATTCTTCTCACCCTACACGAGCCCCTTGCAATCGCCAGTGGCATTGCGGCCTCAGCCCATCGCACCGTCTTTATTATGCTACTGGCCCTGGTGGTAGGGGCGTCGATCAAAGCGATCGGGGTACTGCTGATTAGTGCTTTTGTGGTGATTCCGGCCTGTGCGGCTCGAATGCTCAGCCGCACCTTTGCAGGGTATGTGATGTTGTCGGCGGTGTTGGGGGCGATGGGGGCGGTGCTAGGCATGGTGCTTTCAGCCCTGTTGAACCTGCCTTCGGGGCCGGCCATTGTGACCATGCAGCTAGCGATTTTTCTCGTCGCGATTGTGTTGCCCAGGGCAAAGCTATCGACGGTTTAGCGATCGCCAACGATGCCCAACCCACGTGCCCACGCCCCGATCAGTCCCTTATCTCGTTGCCATTCAGCAACCTGTCATCATGCCAAGTCTAGATGCCTTACCCATCGCCAAAGCCCAAGCCATTCTCTGTGGCTACCGCAATGAAACCCCAGCCATTCAAGTTATTCGCATTACCAATATCGCCGACTGGTACTTTGAGCGGGTCGTGTTTCCAGGGGCATGGCTGCTGTTGGCGTTGCTGAATAAGGGTATGAATCTATGCTGGGACGGGCACCTCCCCAAATTTGAGATAGTGGAGTAGCAAACGGATGGAGTGCTTCAGCATATTTACGCACTTGGAATAGCACAATGACTTGCGGGCCAATCGAGCGAGATAATGCCGGAGTCGCGTGTTTTCTCCCTCAACCCGAGTCATGTAGGTCTTGCTGACAATCTGGTCGCCGTCTGGAATGTACTGGGGATAAACTTTGTACTCATCCGTAACATAGAAGAAGCATTGCCAGAGACTGACTACGACCCAAACGGATTCAAAGGTGGCGGCACTGCGGTCACCGATAGTCCACGCCAGAATCCCCGGTTCAAAATGGTTTACAGCTGTCCAGATCCAAATTTTGTTTTTTTTTGAGCCCACGAAGGTTTGTAACTCATCGAGTTCTCCAACCTCAGGCACCGTCTCGGGGTCGTAAGCATCCGGCAGTAATTCCCCAACCTGTCTCAACCAGGTCATCACTGTGGTGTGATGTACCCCTTTGACCCGCTCAATGGTCCGAAAGCCAGACTGATTGACATACATTCTGAGACATTCACGCTTGAACGCATCGGAGTAGCCTCTGGGCGGGTCGTAGTGGTCGATAAACTGACGACCGCATTCGACACAGATGTGATTTTGTTTGCCTTTTTTCTTGCCGTTCTTACGGATATGAGTAGCTCCGCACTCAGGACATTGCATTGCAGATTACCCCTAATTCATACCTTGATTATGCAACGCCCTGCTGTTTGATGCAGTTCCCCAGGCTCAGTTAGAGGTCTACAGCGGTGATGGAATTTCAACATTGCTGGCTGACCATATTCCCTGCCATACCTTGCAGGTCATGATTCCTGTGTCTTCAGTTCGTTGTTCACCCTGAGGCTTTGACAATGACAGCTTTTATTGCATCCCCAGCTATCCCCAAACGGGGACTGCCCGTCACCATCATTACCGGTTTTTTGGGCAGCGGAAAAACTACACTGCTCAACCACATTCTGACCAATAATCAGAACCTCAAGGTTGCGGTTTTGGTCAATGAATTTGGCGATATCGATATCGACAGCCAGCTTTTAGTCTCCGTTGATCAAGACATGGTGCAGCTCAGCAATGGCTGCATCTGCTGCACCATCAATGACGGCCTAGTAGAGGCGGTCTACAACGTGCTCGAACGAGGCGAAAATATCGACTACCTGGTGATTGAGACCACTGGTGTTGCTGACCCTTTACCCATTTTGCTCACCTTTTTAGGCACCGAACTGCGTGATCTCACCCGGCTTGACTCCGTCATTACCCTGGTCGATGCCTCAGCTTTTGCCCCTGATCTATTTGATAGCGAAGTTGCCTTCAAGCAGATCACCTACAGCGACATGATTCTGCTGAACAAGACCGATCTGGTTCCAGGTGTGGTGGCGGAAAAGCTAGAGTCCCATATCCAAACCCTGAAGGAAGGTGCCCGCATCATCCGCTGCCAGAATGCCGCCGTGCCTCTGCCGCTGATTTTGGATGTAGGTTTCAATGACCCTATGGCCTACGACGCCATGATTCCCCTAGAGTCTGCGGGGCACGGCCACGATGGTCATGACCACGATCATCACGGGCATGACCACCATGGGCATGACCATCAGGGGCACGACCACCACAGCCACCATCTAGAAAACGACGGCTTTGTGTCGGTGTCTTACCGCAGCGATCGCCCCTTTGCCTTGCGCCAGTTCGAGCAGTTCCTCGAAACTTTACCCAGTGACGTGTTTCGCGCCAAGGGGCTGCTGTGGTTCAACGAAAGCCCCAACAAGCACATCTTTCAGCTCAGCGGCAAACGCTGCACCCTCAACGTAGAACCCTGGCAAAGCGCTACCCCCGGCAACCAGATCGTCTTCATTGGCCGCCATTTGGATGCCGATGACCTGCGACAGCGGTTGGCGGCTTGTCAGGCAGAAGGGGTAAAGGGTGGTAGGTATCAGGTATCGGGTAAGAAATCGGTTTCAGGTTATGGACTATAACGAGCTGAATCTGTCCACTGAGCGACCCTGTCGTTTTAGCGGTACTAAAGTGATGGGCTGGGGGCTGGAGCAAGAGGCGATCGCTCAAACCCTGCTTGACGGCTGCCTTTCTGACGCGGCCCTAGCCCAGTACTACTAACGTTACCAAGCTTTAGACTCCGCCGTAGATCCTGTAGAGGAAGCTCTTTTCGTATGCAACTCGCCGTTGTGTCCTGCATTCATAGCAACGACGAGCCACTGAACGCGGTGCTCTTTGATATTGATCCTCATAGGGCTAACCAAATCTACTGCTTGGGCGATCTGGTCGGCTATGGTTCAATCCTAATGCCGGGGTGGAACTGGTTAGATCGCTCGATATCCCATCGCAGTTTTTGCTCAACCTCAACCGCTATGCCCAGCGGCATCCCTCGGGCGAGTTCCAGGCGGTAGTGTTGTTTGATGAGGCCGATCTGTACCTACCTGCCCAGGGCAAACCTTTGACCAAAGAGCCGATGGAAAGCCTGCTCAAGCGAGCCCGCTCCGCTGGGCTGGGTATTTTGCTTGCTACCCAAAGCCCCGGCGATCTGGATTACCGGTGTCGAGATCAAATCTCGTCCTGGTTTGTCGGCAAAGTGAAGGAAAACACCGCCCTCAACAAGCTGAAGCCTATGCTCAGCGAAGCCAAGACAGACGTGACTAGCAAGCTGGCCAATCAACAGGTCGGCGAGTTCTTCGCGATCTGTGCTGGGGAGGTCACCAGCTTAAAGGCAAACCTGTCATTGATTCGGGCTGAACAGGTACCGCTGGAAATGGTGCAAGCCCTAGCAGCCAGTTCTGTAAATCAGTAGATAGCTAACCGACACGCGCTGCGATCCTAGAACCAGCTGTCGGGAGCAATCCCCAAAAAAGTGTCTGCCTTTGCTCGTCCATCCTCATTGCCGGGCAAACCTCTGGGCCGATTGCGGTAGGAAATTGGTAGGACGGTTTATTGAGAACCGCTATAATCGAGGGGCAGAAGGGATTAGAAGATTTTCTGAACTTCGTTCGGGACAAAGCAGATTCACACCCTTCTCCATTTACTTGCGATAGAAAAGCACCAAGCCGTTCTCAACCTTATTGAATAGCTTAGGTTTAGATAGTGACAGTGGGAGCTGCCGCTTCTTGCCCTATCTGTAGAATGTCTTTCGTCATTGTTTGGGAGGCGGCATACGCGATCGCCTGCCAGTCCTCTGTAGTGAACATCTGGGCGAGCATAGTGATCGCCTCAGCCCGAATCACCTTCTGTTCGTTGGGTACCGCCTGCTCTCCCTCTGCCAACAGCATCTCAATCCAGGCCGTTTGTTCGGGGGTGAGATGCCTTAAGTGACCGTATAAGCATTTTTGCGCCTCCATGTAGACAGCCTCTAGACTCCGCCCAAGCTGCCACGACTCCAACCACCTCTTCAACTCCGGCAACAAGATGGATAGCACGCGCACATACCACCGCTGCCGCTGCAAAGCTTCCGGCGAAGCATCCTTGAGGAACTCCACATACGGTTGTAGGCCCAGACCAGCCTCAACCGTCCCTTCCTCACTGGCGTGATCGGCATCTGCTTCCCGAACCCAAGCCTCGTCATTGAGCAGGTCCATCAGGTTGCCCGTTTTTCTCAGTTGCTCAGCCAGGATGGCATCATTCATAAGCGATTGGATGAGTTAGATCGTTAAAGCGGCGTACTCGAAGTATACCAATCCCTCTTTGTCCGGATCGGAGCCGTAGTCCGGCATACTGTAACGTCGATAGAAAGCCTCCGCGCCCGGTAGCGCATGTAGACCGACACGCCCACCGTAACCTAACTCCACACTGCGCTGACGGGCAAAGAGTACGAGTGCCCGTCCGACCCCAATCAGATAGGGAGGATCTTCGAGTAATCGGCGATTCCATGGCGCAGAGGCTAAGTATTCGACATAGACCAGAGGAAACCGTTGCGGTAACCAGGAACGGTGCCATTGCGTTTCGAGCAAGATGACACCTTGAAGTAACGCCTCAAACTCGATGCCGTAGGCCTCGTAGCGATCATCATTGACAGCCAGTCGTAACTTATAGGCCCAGTCCCAACTGGCGTCAGGCTGCTGTGTCTCCCGCAGAATGCCTGCCCAGATGTCATCGATTTGCCCGGCGTGCTCCTGAGTTAACAGGCCGATTGTCGCTGTGACGATGCTATCTGGGGGTTTCGTTAATCGAAGTGGACGATTCATGGGCATCACATAGGGATGCCCTAAAGCTTATCAATGACTGTTCAACCCTCCAATGGGGATCACACAGCGCTGGCCCATGATAGAGCGACAGCCTTCTGGACTGTGTACCCAGCAGCAGGCTGAAAACTGGTATAGAATTGGTACAAGCCTAAAAGCTCTTGCCTGAAAGCCTTGTATATCAAGGAAATGTGTCAGCTTCCCAAGCTGAATGTCGACGGTTCGAGTCCGTTCACCCGCTTTTTTCTGAAGAGCCCTGAAATCGACTTATTTCAGGGCTCTTCACGTTCTTGATGTACTTGTTTCAACCTCAAAATCTCGAAAAATTGGGGTAGTGGTTGGGTCATTTTGTACCAGTTTGAGCAAATTATTGGGGTAAGTTTGGGGTAAAATTCTGGCACCTCGGGGTGGTATCCATGTATTGATTTCAAGGTGATGCCCATGACGAACACCCCCAGAAAACCGAAAGCCTCTAAAGGAACCGTTCAAGTTAAGTCATCTAATGATCGGCTGCAGCTGGTGTTCACCTATGCGGGTGAGCGACACTATCTGAGTCTTGGTTTGCCGGATAGCAGAACCAATCGCAAAGTGGCGGAGGCGAAAGCCAAGATCATCGAAGCCGATATTGCCTTCGACCGCTTTGATGAGTCTCTAGATAAGTACCGACCTCAGTCCCAAGCCAAGCAGACCGCATCCATCGAGTCTGATGGGGCTTTAGTCGAACTGTGGGAGCAGTTTGTGGAATTCAAGCGTCCCCAATGTTCCCCCAACACCATGGTTTCGACCTATGGAACCTTTACGGGATACGTCCATCGTCTGCCGACCCATGATCTGTCTCGGGCAACGGACATTCGCGACTATGTTCTGGCCAACATTCCCCTGGATGCCGGTAAGCGATTTATCACCCGGTTATCGGCCTGTTGTGATTGGGCGATTGAAGCCAGCCTAATTACCGAGAACCCGTTCAGCGGGATGGCTATCAAAATTAAGAAACCTAAGTCAGTCGCGACAGATGGTCTCAACGATATTAATCCGTTCTCGCTCCAGGAGCGGGATGCCATCATTAACGCGATTGAAACCGATCAGTTTTGCCCAACTCGCTCGGCCTACAAGCATAGTCAGTATGCTCCCCTGGTGAAATTTTTGTTTGCGACGGGATGCCGTCCTTCAGAAGCGGCAGCCTTGCAATGGCAAAATATTTCCCATGACTTTAAACAAATTTCGTTTTCCCAAGCCATCATCATGACTGAAACGGGCCGGCGCATTCGCAAAGGACTCAAGACTCAAGAACAGCGAGTCTTTCCCTGCAATCCCTCATTACAGAAACTGTTGCGCTCGATTAAGCCCGAGGATGCTACTCCCGAGACGTTAGTCTTTCCTTCCCCTAAAAATAAGCCCATCGACATCAATAACTTCCGCAATCGCACCTGGTCAACAGTCCTCAAGGGGCTCAAAATTGAGTATCGAAAACTTTACCAGACTCGGCATACTTTCATTACCCATGCCTTAGAAACGGGGAAGTTAGATGCCAAAGATGTGGCCCGTTTGGTTGGGAATTCTCCTGAAGTGATTTACAAGCACTATGCCGGGAAAAAACGGAAGCTTGAAGTGCCAGAATTTTAGGAAATCCGAGGTAGATTGATTGATACTTTTGGTCTGGACATACCCAGCGGCAGAGTGTTTTCCTCAACGCTTTTGCCCAGACCAAACCACCCTACCCATCAAACTTAAGCCAGTGAGTTTTTCCTCTAATGAAACCTGAAACGTCTCATACATCGTATTGTCGCTCAAGACTCTAAGCACTTTCCCCGCCACATATTGCAATCGCTTGACCAAAATTCGGTCATCCAGCTTCAGCAGATAGATGCCGTGGTGAATTGTTTCCAAATCCCGATCGTTGGTATCAACCAGGATAAGGTCTCCTTGTTGCAAAGTTGGGCTCATACTCGTGTCGGGAACCTGGGTTAGCAAAAGGCAGTCGTAGCTTTCGGGAAACTGCTCCTTCAACCATTTGGTTTCAAAGGCCAGAGGCTCTTTATAAACATATTGCTCACGGTTCCCTCCTGCCTGAGTTGCAGCCTGTCCTGCCGCTAGCCACTCCACACTAACTTTCGCAGTGCGTGCAATAGCCAGCAATGCAGGGCGTGTTGGTTCGCTCTGTCCATTCAGGTACTGGCGTAACACGGTGTCAGAGAACCCACACTCGCGAGCAAAACCTCGAATGCTGGAATTCCCCATCGCCTGCTTCAACCGAGCCGGGAATGTACTCAAGTCAGCCGTATCCGCTTGCCTGTCTTCTGGGGATAAGTCTTCCATAGCCGTCAGTCGTCCATCTTGCAAATCATAACTCTTGACGTGCGTGTTTTTTATTGCTATCTTCATCCATTAATTGATGGAGTAAACATCGCTATGCACATAGAAGATATTAAAGCAGCTCTTCGGAAGCAAGGATGGACCCTGGCCAGTATCGCGAAAGAACTTGATATTGGCCCTTCGGCAGTGTCCCATGCTTTAACACGGCAGCGATCTCGGCGAGTCGAACAGGTTATTGCCAGTAAACTTGGCCTATCTCCCCATGAGATTTGGCCTCAACGGTATAAGCGAGGAAACGTGAATTATGACTCAATTTGTCAGCAAGCAGGAGGCCATTCAGTCCCTAAAACTCAGCGGCACAACCTTGAGACGCTATCGAGTACAGGGGCTTCTCATTGAGGGACTTCATTGGGTCCGGTTGAATAGCCGATGCATCCGTTACAACTTGGATTTAATCAAGGACTGGTTGCAAAACCGGCACGATCCAGAAGCCCATCAACGGGCCATTGATATCTACCAGGCAAGTTTACTGAGTAACCAGAATAAAACTCCTCGGCGAACTGCCTCAAAACGAAAGTAACGACAATTGAATAGATTTCATCTTTCTACACTTCCATCAACCTGTTGATGGCGTTCTGGAAGCTTTTTCCCAAATCTTGAAGCACGAAAAAACACCCCAACCGCTTCACAGTCAGGGTGCATCTTGATTCAGTACTAAATTTCGAGCCTGGTTAATCAAGATATTGAAGTGGTTTTGCAAGAACGACTTCTTCAATTAACCTGCTACAAAATATGTGCTTTTAACTATAGCAAACCTATCGGCCATGTCCAGTGCAATCGTGTACTGTGGCCGATGAAATTCTTGTGGCAGGTCATTGATGAGTCCGGCTCCCTTCGTGAGGAGCTGACTATGGCACCGTATGTATACTCCGGGCGCAATCGCCCCTGCCCCGTTTGTGGCCGCACTAAAGATCCCGACTGCCGGTGGAATGACGAAGTCGTCTTCTGCCATACCCATATCGAACAGGATGGGCAGGCCAGCGGCTATGTCTATCGTGGAGCCACTGCCGATGGGCTTTGGGGGCAGTACTTCCCGGCATCGTCCCAACCCAAAAAGCCGGTTCGGCCTCAGCGACGGCAGGACTATTTCTATCCCAGCCGGGATGGACAGCCCCTGGTCAAGGTGACGCGGGTAGACCGGGGCACCGGCAGCAAGTTTTTTGTTCAGTACCACTGGGATGGGCATCAGTGGGTCAAAGGACTGACGCCAGCGGTCAGGGCACAGGTGCCAATTTATCGCTATCAGGAGGTGCGCCGGGCGATGGCTGCCGGTCAAGCCATCTGGATGGTAGAGGGAGAAAGCTGTGCCGATGCCCTGTGGAATATTGGGATTCCGGCTACCACGACGCTGGGCGGCTCCAAAAAATATCGCAGCTATGGGGATTATTTTAAAGACTTGCAGGAGGCTCGCCTGGTGCTGTGCCCCGACCGGGACCAGATGGGGGTGGCCCATATGGAGGATATTGCCCAGGACTTTCCGGCTGCTCAGTGGTGCTACCCCTACCCCGAGAGTCTGGCCTGGCAGAACTTACCGAAGCATGGGGGATTGGATGTGGCCGACTGGATTGCCAGTGGGGCTACGGCCAATCAGATTCGGGCAGCGGTGGGAGAACGACGAGTCTTGACACCTCCCGAACCTGCCACCCCAAAACCGCTGGACGTAGCCACTCTGCAAGAGCAGATGCGTGATTACCTGGCGACGGATCCCTCAGAACTGGCGCTATCGGCCCAGGTGTTGCAGTGGCATCGGGCCAGCAACCTGGCGGTGAAGGATATCTGGAGCCTGGTCAAACCCCTCCGGGCAGAGCTGGAGCAGCGGCAGGAACGGGGAGAGCGGATGGCGGAAATCCATCAGCTGCTGAAGATCGGCGACTATCAGCTGAACCTGAGGGAGTACCTGCATCCTGAACTGGCGGAGGGGCTGGAGCGGATCTCTGTTTGGATTGGGGCCACCCCAGCCGCGATGCTGGTGACCCTGCTGCCGGTGGCAGCGTCTCTGCTGCGGATTGGCACGGAGTTGGAAATCGATGCGGGGATGGGCTTTTATGCCCCTCCAATTCTATTTACAGGATTAGTCGCGCCTTCGGGCAGCAAGACAAGCCCCATCCAGCGGCAGATTCTGGGACCACTGTCGCGACTGCAAGCGGAAGCGGATCAGGACTATGACTATGAAATTGCCGCCTATGAGGTGGACCTGCGGGAGTGGGAGCAGACCAAAGCAGACGAACGAGGCACCAAACCGAGGAGACCCCTGCCACGGGAATATCACACTTCTGATGCGACGCGGGAAGCCATCGCCCGAATTCAGGCCCAGCAGCCGGAGCGGGGCATTCTGGTGACACCGGATGAGCTGGCCGGGCTCTTCAAAGGACTGAACCAGTACCGCAACGGTCGAGGCAATGATAAGGAGTCGCTGCTGACGGCATTTGATGGGTCTGGATTGAAGGTAGACCGGGCCAGCGGGGTGCGCATCAGCTTGCCGCGCACCAGCCTCAGCATTACGGGTACGATTCAGCCAGATATTCTGCGGGAGATGATGGGAGATTTTTCCGATGCTAATGGCCAGTGGGCACGGTTTCTGTGGTGTTTTCTGCCCCTGAAGCCTGCCCCCTTTCCCCGGCAGACCCAACCAGACAATATTTCGGAGCAGCTTTATGGCATTTATCAGCGGCTCGAAGGATTTCCGTCCCGGTGTTACCGGCTGACCCCGGCAGCTAAACAAACCTTCGCCGACTGGTATGACCAGCTGGATCAGCTGCGGATTACTGAGTCCCATCAGGGATTGCAGGCGGTTTACTCCAAGATGCAGGGCTACACTGCACGACTGGCCCTGATTCTTCACTGCCTGAATGCCGCTGTGGAACGGAGGCAACCTGAGGGAGAGGTGTCCGTGCAGACTGTTCGATCTGTCATCAGACTGGTGCGGTGGTTCATGGGCCAGGTGAAGCTCATTTATGCGGAGGGAGATACTGCGTTTGGGATATTGGAACCGGTTTATGCCAAGCTCATCCAGCTCTCGCGAGTGCGCGGGTGGCTGACGGCCCGAGATGTGCGAAATTTTGAGCGCAGTTTACGGAAGGCGACTTCGGAGACCATTCGGTCTCATTTTCGAGAACTGGAGGCCATGGGCTATGGTGAGACCAGTGGTAAAGCGCAGCGTTTGCGGTGGCGAGCAACTGTAGACACGGTAGACAGATCAGGGCAAACTGTAGACGCCCTGTCTACAGCTGAAAGCATTGATATATCTGGGTTTTAGGCAAACTGTAGACATTGTAGACAGGTTTATAAATTTGGAAAAATAGGAAAGTGTCTACTTGTCTACAGTTTTAGCTCAAATGCTATCCCCGCAAGGATTTGAGCCTGTAGACACCCCGTCTACAGTTGTCTACAGTTTGGGGTTTATGTCTACAGTTCGGTGAAGTGGATGAAGGGGGATGTGGTGCAAGATATTCGGCTAGCAAAATGGTTTCAGAAACTTTACTTCCTAGAAAGCTAACACGTTATTTGCCAAGGACGAATCTAGAAACTTGATTTGAGTCATTTGAGTGATTGGAATAGTAGGAACTTGGCTGGAATCAGAAACAGGGGAATTTGGTGTCCTAGTTTCTACGAGCCATCCCTGGAGGTCATTTATCTTTTTAGGCGCTATGGCTTCCTCTAGAGTCAGCCTATCTATAACTACGTTGTAGATTTCACCATCTGATGTAGACACAACTAACGTTAAATTATTTCCCCTTGCGCTCCAACCGTTCATTTCGCCTCTTACAACATAGGGCTCAAAGCCTTCTGGACAAAAAAGGTTTACTGGATTACTCGAAAAATCAGAACATATTAGCACTTGATCAACTGTTTTAATTATCCCCCTGAAGTAATCGTAATTAGGTTCTTCGCCTTCTCCATAATTAGAATTCTCGAACTCCTTCACCTCGTCGGGGGCATCCATTAAAATATGCTTTAAGACTTCTCTATCTTCTAAAGCCAATTCTGGAGATAAGTAAACCGCCGAACTTGGTATATTGCGGCTCTGATGAATATATCTCAATTCCGGATCATTAGATCTACTTGCATCACCAAAATTAGAAATGGCTGCGGCACCAATATCTGCCTTTCTAGTTTTTACCATTTCGACAATCTTACTACCCCGATTGCCCGTATTTACACTAACGGACTTCCCATATAAGTCGTAAATGGGCATAAAGAAGCTAGAGGCAGATTTGCCAAATTCTCCCAAAGCTAGAGTGTGCTGAGATGTAATGTCATCAACAGATTGAATCTCACTATCTACGTGAACAAATAAGCCCGATTGATAAACGTCTGAATCAGGAAACATGACTGCAACAAAGGTATAGCCACTATCCGCTGAAAAAATTGAGACAACGGGTGAAGTCGCGAACACAATATCCCATTGGTTATTAGCTATCTGGCTTTGTGCATCCTGATAACTTAAGCCTTCATTACCATTTATAGTCAGGGTAATCGCACGTTGTTTGAGTGCAGTTATCACGAGTTGCAGAACCAATCGTAATTTAATCTATTCAAATCATGGTGTTGTCCCGGTGTCTGAATTCGGGACGGGGAAGCATCCTCAGGC